>Ga0208514_100034_pt1 | contig 186019 bp, 181 predicted proteins | sample LakWasMet70_HOW9_2_FD_183900 | JGI IMG/M metagenome (GOLD analysis project Ga0208514, IMG submission 183900) | Freshwater sediment methanotrophic microbial communities from Lake Washington under simulated oxygen tension - Sediment Metagenome... | ecosystem: Environmental > Aquatic > Freshwater...
GTCGCGCGGTTCTCTTGTAGCCGGCAGAGCCGGACATAAATCGCTGGATCGCGTCCAGCTTGAAATCCCTGGTGTACTTCATTCAAACCCCAAGAGTTGATGTGTCCAACTTCTTGGGGTCAGTTCACCAAGGGGGGCGCCGAGCCCGGGAATGACGAGCTAGCGCCGGCAGGCCGTCAGCACCTGCTCCACCTGCTCCTGGATCGGCTGCGGGACCGGCACTTCGCCGCGCAGCACGGCGCCGATCCAGGCGGCGGTGGCGGCGGGATCTGTGTCCGGCAGCGCCAGCACCGCGTCGGCCGGCGGGTCGCGTTCGATCAGGACCGTGCGCTCGCCGCCGTGGAACCAGTCGACCTGCTGGCCGCGGTTCGCGTTGGCCACCGTCTCGCCCTCGGTGCCGCGCATGAGGAAGGCATCCCCGCGCCGCGCCTGTTCCGGCAGCAGGAACAGGGCACCCAGCGACTCCAGGTACTCCGGATGGGTGTAGGAGACCAGGCGCAAGGCCGGGCCGTCGAAGGGCTGCAGTATCTTCACCAGCGTGTGGGTGGAATTGCGCACGCCCAGGCGCTCGCGCAGCGCCAGCAGGCGCGCCAGACGCGGCGCCAGTACGTCGATGGGGATGAAGGCCGGTTTGCCATGCGCCCAAGCCTCGCTGGCGTCGGCGGCGTCGCCCGCCGTCACGCCCAGTTCGGCGAAGATTTCCGCGGTCGCGACCCGGCCGGGATCGCGCCGCACACCGTGCACCAGCACGGGCGCACCGGCGCGCGCGAGCAGCAACGCCAGCAGCGGCGTCAGGTTGGGGAGCTTGCGCGAGCCGTTGTAGCTGGGGATGAGCACTGGCGCGAATGGCCCCGGCGGCAGGGGCAATGGCGCGAACGAGGCCTCGGCGGCGGCCAGGAAGCCGGCCAGCTCGTCCACCGATTCACCCTTGATCCGCAGGGCCAGCACGATGGCGCCCAGTTCCAGGTCGCCCACGCGGCCGTCCAGCATGGCGGCGTAGAGCGCGCGCGCGTCCTCCCGGCTCAGGGCGCGGGCACCTTTGCGGCCGCGTCCAATCTCCTTGATGAAGTGCGCGGCAGGGAAGTGTTCGGTATTCATTCTCGCAAGAGTACACAGATTTCTGGCCGTACGCCCAGCATCGGCGGCGATTTGGCGCTAAACTGGCAGGTCCCCATCGCACCAATACGACCGGAAGTCCATGATCACGCCAGATATCGAAAACGTCAACGTTACCTCATTCAGTTCCATGCCGACGCCGGAGGAGCTGCATGCGCGCCTCCCCTTGAGCGAATCGGCCTTCGAGACCGTCATGAAGGGCCGCGCGGACCTGCGCAATATTATCGACCGCAAGGACCGGCGCCTGTTCGTCGTGGTCGGCCCCTGCTCGATCCACGATCCGGTGGCTGGCCTGGACTATGCGCGCCGGCTGAAGGCCCTGCAGGAAGAGGTCAAGGACACGATGCTGCTGGTGATGCGGGTGTACTTCGAAAAGCCGCGCACCACCACCGGCTGGAAGGGCTACATCAACGACCCGGACATGAACGACTCCTTCCGCGTGGACGTGGGCATGGAGCGCGCGCGCCACTTCCTGCTGGACGTGTGCGAGCTGGGCCTGCCCACCGCCACCGAGGCGCTGGACCCGATTTCCCCGCAGTACCTGGGCGACCTGATCGCCTGGACCGCGGTCGGCGCGCGCACCACGGAGTCGCAGACCCACCGCGAGATGTCCTCGGGCCTGTCGACCCCGGTCGGCTTCAAGAACGGCACGGACGGCGACATCGGCATCGCCATCAACGCCATCCTGTCGGCGGCGCACCCGCACTCCTTCCTGGGCATCAACGGCCAGGGTAATGTGGCGATCGTACGCACGCGCGGCAATGCGTATGGCCACGTCGTGCTGCGCGGGGGCGGCGGCCGGCCGAACTACGATTCGGTGTCGGTGGCGATCGCGGAGCAGGCCTTGCAGAAGGCGAAACTCCCGGCCAACCTGGTGGTGGACTGCTCGCACGCGAACAGCTACAAGAAGCCGGAGCTGCAGCCGCTGGTGATGTCGGACGTGGTCCAGCAGATCAAGCACGGCAACCGCTCCATCGTGGGCGTCATGATCGAGTCGAACATCGTGAGCGGTAACCAGCCGATTCCGGAGGACTTGTCGAAACTGGTATACGGCTGCTCGGTCACGGACGGCTGCATCGGCTGGGACGAGACGGTGGAGATGCTGCGCTCGGCCCACCGCGAGCTGCTCACGCGGCCTTGAGCCTCACGGGGCGGGCGCGCTGACGGCGTAGTTCAGCTCGATCAGCGCATCGTCCGCCACGCTGCGGTCGGCCAGCGGTGCGGTAAACACCGTGGGGTCGCCATCGATCTTCAGTTCGGTCCGCTTATCACCTTCGATCAGGACGGCGCTGGCCAGGGGCCGGCGGGAAAAGGTCGGTATGTTCACGCCTTCGTGGCGCTTGTTCATGCACCAGTCGGTCGAAAGCATGATCGTGTTGACCAAGGCCGTCTTCCACAGGCCAAGTTCCTCCTTGACGATGGCGATCAGCACTTCGCATTCCAGCCTCAGGTCGCCCATGCGCCGCATGCCCTCGGGTACCCCGGGGCTGCGCACGACGGGCAGCCAGCTGAAGCTGCCTTTGCGCTTATTGAGGACCAGGTCGGCATCCTCGTCGGTCACCACGTCTTTGGGCGGCAGCTCGAAACTTCCGCTGGGGTCCAGCGGAAGATCGATCGAGGTCTGATCACCGGCCAGGCGCAGACTCAGGCCATCGTAGGGCGTAGGGCCGGCCGACTTGCGGGGGCGCAGCTGAAACCGGACCATCGACGCTTGCGGCGCGAACGCACGATGCTCTTCAAAGGCAAGCACCCCGGCATACATGATCCGATAGTTCTTGAGCTCGGGATTGCGCATCCCGTTGACCACCACTTTGCCGGCATCGTCCTTCTTTTCGGTATCGGCCCACGCAGGCGCACAGGCCAGCTGGAACAACAGCAGGGTGGCGCCAGCGGCGCGTGGCAGCGGATGCATCATGCGATTCCTGGTTTATTGGTGTTGTAGATAACTATATCACCAACTCACCAATTGATGAAGCACGGCGCGCTACAATGCGCCCTTTCCCTCCAACTTTGCCCCCCATGCTTGTCCTCGGCGTCGAATCCTCCTGCGATGAAACCGGCCTGGCGTTGTACGACACGACGCGCGGCCTGCTGTCCCACGCTCTGCACTCGCAGGTGGCGATGCACGAGGAGTACGGCGGCGTGGTCCCGGAGCTGGCCTCGCGCGACCACATCCGCCGCGCCATCCCGCTGCTCGAACAAGTGCTGGCCAAGGCCGGCGCCAAGCTGGCCGACGTGGACGCCATCGCCTACACCCAGGGCCCCGGTCTGGCCGGCGCGCTGCTGGTCGGCTCCTCGATCGCCTGCAGCCTGGGCCTGGCGGCGGACAAGCCGGTGCTCGGCGTGCACCACCTGGAAGGCCACCTGCTCTCGCCCCTGCTGGCGTCCGACCCGCCGGAGTTCCCCTTCGTGGCCCTGCTGGTCTCGGGCGGCCACACGCAGCTGATGCGAGTCGACGGCGTGGGCCAGTACACGCTGCTCGGCGAAACGCTGGACGACGCTGCCGGCGAGGCTTTCGACAAGTCGGCCAAGCTGCTTGGCCTGGGCTACCCGGGCGGGCCGGCCATCTCGCGCATGGCCGAATTCGGCGATCCGCTCGCGTACGAGCTGCCGCGCCCCATGCTGCATTCGAAGGACCTGAACTTCTCCTTTTCCGGCCTGAAAACCGCCGTCCTGACCGTGGTGAAGAACCACACAGCCAATATCTGCGAACAGGACAAGGCCAACATCGCACGCGGCTTCGTGGACGCCATCGTCGACGTCCTCACCGCCAAATGCCTCAAGGCCCTCAAGCAGACCGGCTTGAAGCGTCTGGTGATCGCCGGCGGCGTCGGTGCGAACCGGCAGTTGCGCGCCGCCTTGGACGAAGCGGCGCAACGAAAAAAATTCCGCGTGTATTACCCGGAGCTCGAGTTTTGCACGGATAATGGGGCCATGATCGCGTTCGCCGGCGCCATGCGGCTGCGGATCAATCCGCAGGCGGCCCAACGCGACTACTCCTTCAACGTGCGTCCACGCTGGCCGCTGGACGACATCAGGACGGTCTAGCCATGAGCCCACGCCGCGTTCTGTCAGCACTCCTGCTCGGACTTGCGGCGAACGTGGCGCCAGCGGCGGACCAGCTCACCGTCACCGCCACCGGACACCCCAACTGGCCGCCCTTCTCCTGGGAGCGGCAAGGCTCGATCGCCGGCGTCGGCGCGGATGTGGCGCAGGTCGTGCTGCAGGAACTGGGCGTGACGGTCAAATTGCGCGCCATCGGCAACTGGAAGCGCGCCCAGGCCGAAGTCGAAGCGGGCAAGGTGGACCTGATCGTCGCCTGCTACCAGACCGACGCGCGCCGCCGCTACATGCTCTTCCCCGCCCCGCCCTACGCGGACGATGCCAACGTGCTGTGGGTGAAGAAGGGCCACGCCTTCCCCTTCCGCACCTGGGACGACCTGATCGGCCGCACCGGCACGGCCATGCTGGGCGAGAGCTACGGCCAGCAATTCGACAGCTTCATCGACGCCAAGTTGAAGGTGGAGCGGGTCAGCACACCGCTCCAGAACCTGCAGAAGCTGGCCGTCGGGCGCGCGGACTACTACCCGTTCAGCCTCTATGGCGGACAAATCCAGATCGGCCAGCTCGGGTTCGAAGGACAGATCGAGCATCTGCCCACCGTGATTTCGACGGAAGGGGTGTATCTTTGCCTGTCGAAGAAGTCGAAGCTCGCGCCATACCTGCCACGCATCCAGGCCATTCTCGCGCGCCTGCGCGCGGATGGGACAGTCGATCGCTTGATCCACAAGTATGTCGCTGACGCGGGAAACTAACCGTCATCCCCGCGCACGCGGGGACCTCTGCGCGGCGACTATACGGAAGCGCAACGCACCAGGGGTCCCCGCCTGCGCGGGGATGACGATATTTAGCTGAAAGGAAGAAGATGGTTTCGTTCGCCTCACCGATTCCCGTCCTGCGTTCGTTCTCCGAAGAGAAGGCGAAGGAGTTCTACCTCGACTACCTCGGCATGCAGTTGGATTGGGAACACCGCTTCGAGCCGGATACGCCGCTCTACATGCAGGTGAGCCGCGGCGACCTGCGCCTGCACATCTCGGAGCACCATGGCGACGGCGTGCCGGGCAGCGCAGTCTTCGTGCCGGTGCGCGAGATCGAAGCCATCCTGGCCGAGCTGCGCGCGCGGAACTACCGCCACCTGCGGCCCGACATCGTGGAGCAGGACTGGGGCCGCGAGCTGCACCTGCTGGATCCGTTCGGGAACAAGATCCGCCTGTGCGAGCTGCGCGATTAGCCTTCGGCCGCGATCTGGCGCAGCGCCTGCTCGAACACTTCCGGCGGCTGTCCGCCCGTGATCAGGTGCCGGTCGTTGATGATGATGGACGGGACGGAGTGGATGCCGGCGCGCTGGAAGTAGCCTTCGCGCTCGCGCACCTGGGCCGCGTATTCGCCTGAGGACAGCACCACCTTGGCCTGTTCCGGATCGAGCCCGGCCTCCCCGGCGGCGTGCACCAGCACGTCGTAGCTGCCGGGATCCTCGCCCCTGCTGAAGTAGGCTTCGAACAGCATCAGCTCCAGCGCATGCTGCTTGCCTTGCTCGCCCGCCCAGTACAGCAGGCGATGCGCGTCGAAGGTGTTGTAGATGCGCGAGCGCTTGTCCATGTCGAAGGTGAAGCCGAGCGCCGCGCCACGCTCGCGGATCATCTCGCGCGTGCGCTCGCTCTGCTCGGGGCTGGCGCCGTACTTCTCCTTCAGGTGCTCGTCGATGGACTGGCCGCCGGGCGGCATCTGGGGATTGAGTTCGAAGGGCTGGAAGTGCAGGTCCGCCGACACCTCGCCGGCGGTGCGCTCAAGCGCCAGTTCCAGCGACTTGAGGCCGATGATGCACCAGGGGCAGACGACGTCGGAGACGAAGTCGATCTTCAGCGTTTTCACAATGGGCTCCTCGTTGGGCGAGGAGCCATTGTCGCACTTATTTCTTCTTGACGGCGCCGGCGGCCTTGCTGCCGATGCGGCTTTCCTTGCCGGCCAGGAGATTGGAAATATTCTTCGCATGGCGCCAGAGCAGCAGCGCGCTCATGATCACGACAGCGAACAGTTCGGGATCGGCGCCGAACAACAGGCCGTAGTAGAACGGCGCAAACACGGCGGCGATCAGCGCGGCCAGCGACGAGTAGCGGAAGGCGTAGGCCACCACCAGCCAGGTCACCAGCGTGGCCAGGCCCAGCCAGCCATTCAGGCCGAGCAGCACGCCCAGCGCCGTGGCCACGCCTTTCCCGCCCTGGAAGCGGAAAAACACGGGGAACAGGTGACCGACGAAGACTGCGACCGATACCAGCGCGATGCCATAGTCGCCCACGTCGTGCTGGGCGCCGTAGCGCTGCGCGAGCCAGACCGCCAGCCAGCCCTTGGCGCCGTCGCCGATCAGGGTGGCGATGGCGGCGGCCTTGTTCCCACTGCGCAGAACGTTGGTCGCGCCGGGATTCTTGGAGCCGTAGGTGCGCGGGTCGGACAGACCCACCAACTTGCTGACCACGACGGCGAAGGACACCGATCCGATCAGGTAGGCCGCGAGCGTGAAAAGAAGCGTCGCCATGATTCCAGTTCTCTCTCAGGTTTGGTTGTTATGAGGGCGGCTGACTATACACTATTCCTCGATGGCGCAGGCCACCGGGCGCGCCTTGAGCACGTCCACCAACACGCGCGGATCGATGCCCACCAGGTAGCCGCGCCGCCCGCCGTTGATGTAGATCTTGGGCAGGCCAAGGATGCTCTCCTCCACGAACACCGGCATCGCCTTGCGCGTGCCGAAGGGCGAGGTGCCACCGACCAGGAAGCCGGAATGGCGCTGCGCGACCTCCGGCTTGCAGGGTTCGACCGACTTGCATGGAATCGCGCGCGCCAAGTTCTTGGTCGAGACTTTGCGGTCGCCGTGCATCAGGACGATCAGGGGCCGTGCCGCCTCGTCCTGCATGACGAGCGTCTTGACCACCTCGTGTTCGGGCACGCCCAGTTCGCGCGAGGACACCGAGGTGCCGCCGTGTTCTTCGTATTCGTAAGGATGTTCGCTGAAGGCGACGCCGTGCTTGCGCAGGAACTGCGTGGCGGGGGTTTCCGAAACATGCTCTTTCTTGGCCATGCGTGTTACGCTACCTGTGAAATAAGGAGTTTCTTATTATGCAGGAAGAAATTCGCTTTGCCACCTTCAATGTCTGCAACCTCGTGCCGCCCGGGGAACGGGTGTACGAGAATCTCGAGCCTTATACGCAGGCGCAGTACGAAGCCAAGCTGGATTGGACCGCCCGCCAGCTGGACCTGCTCGACGCCGACGTGATCGGCTTCCAGGAGATTTTCTCGCAGGACGCGCTCAAGGCCGTCCTGGCCCGCACCACCAACTACCGCACGGCCTTTCACGTCGGCTTCGATCCGGACCGGCGGCGCGAGCGGCGCACGCCCAGCGTGGCCCTGGTCTCGCGCCTGCCGCTGGCCGGCGGCGGGGTCGAATACGCCGCCTTCCCCTCGGGCGTGGTCATGCCCGACGGCGAGCGCGAGCCGGACCGCTTCGCGCGGCCGGTGGTGCACGCGGTGGTGCAGGCCACGCCCGCCCTGCAAGTGGACGTGGTGGTGGTGCACCTGAAGTCCAAGCGGCCGGACTACCTGGACGCGGACGAAGGCGGAGATACGCAGCGCTACGCGATGGCTTGCCTGCGCTCGCTGGTGCGGCGCGGGACGGAGGCGGTGGCCCTGCGCATCCTACTGTCCAATCTCAAACGGGACGCCAAACGGCCGCGCATCGTGCTGGGGGACTTCAACGACACCGCGCAGGCGGTCACCACCGACATCGTTTTGGGTGCGGGGGCGCCGGCGGGGGACCGGTTCTACGACGCCTACCGCATCCAGACTTCGCCGCGACGCGACCTGGCGGGCGCGTATTCGAGCGTCCACGAAGGCGCGCAGATGACGATCGATCACATTCTCGTTTCCGAGGAATTCAATCCGGCGCGGCCGGAGTCGGTGGGGGAGGTGGTGGAGGTGCGCTACCTCAACAGCCACCTGGCGCAAGGGCTGCCGGAGGCTTCGGACCACGGGCAGGTGCTGGCGCGGATTAGGCTCTACTGACACCACCGTCATCCCCGCGGAAGCGGGGACCCTGGTAGGACGCTGGTGGCACGTGCGTATCTCGGTGGCGGCTCACAGCACCAGAGGTCCCCGCTTCCGCGGGGATGACGGTGGTTACTGCGGCAGCTGCGCCTGCGCGTCCGCGTAGCGGCCCTGGAATTCGTCGCAGCCGTACTGGCGCAGATAGTGCAGCTGGTCCGCCCGCTCCACGCCTTCGGCCACCACGCGCGCGGCCAGGCTGTGGCCAAGCGCGATGATGGCCGGGATGACGGGCGCGCCATCGGCCTGCCGGCCGATCTCCCCGATGAAGCTGCGGTCGATCTTGAGCTTGGAGACGGCCAGCTTGCGCAGCGCGCCAAGACTGGAAAACCCGGTGCCGAAATCGTCGATGCTCACCTTCACCCCTCGCTCGCGCAGCGTTTGCAGCACGGCGGCGCCCTTGAGCAGCATGGCCTCGCTGATCTCCACCTCCAGCCACTCGGGCGGCAACTGCGCCTCGGTCAACGCCGCCTCCACGCTGGCCAACAGGCCCGGATGCGCGAACTGCGCGGGCGACAGGTTCACCGCCACCACCACCGGATAGCCGCTGGCGCGCCACCCCTGCGCCTGGCGGCAGGCCGCGCGCAGCACCCACTCGCCCAGCTGCACCATCAGGCCGCAGTCCTCGGCGGCGGCAAGAAAATCCTGCGGCAGCAGCAAGCCTCGCTCGGGATGGCGCCAGCGCAGCAGGGCTTCGGCGCCCGTCATGCGGCCGCTGGCGATGTCCACGGCCGGCTGATACTCAAGCTCGAACTCGCCGCGCGCCACGCCCTGGCGCAGCTGGCCCTCGAAGGCGATGCGCTCCACCACATGCGCGTTCATCGCGTGTGAATAGAAGCGGAAGCCGTTTCGGCCCTGCTGCTTGGCGTGGTACATGGCCACGTCCGCGTGCTTGAACAGCGTCTCGATCGCGTCGCCGTCGTCCGGGAACAGGCTGATCCCGATCGATGCCGACAGCGCCACCTCGACTCCGCACGCCTCGGTAATGCCTTCCACCGCGCGCAAGATGCTGCCCGCCACGTGGGCGGCCTGCTCCGCCGTGCCGATGTCGGCCAGCAGCAGCACGAATTCGTCGCCGCCCTGGCGGCACACGGTGTCCATGCCGCGCACACAGTGCACCAGGCGGCGCGCGGCTTCCTTCAGCACGGCGTCGCCCACGTCGTGGCCATGCCCATCGTTGATGTCCTTGAAGCGGTCCAGGTCCAGGTACAGCAGCGCGACCGGCGTGCCTTTGCGGCGCGCGGCCACCATGGCCTGGTTCAGGCGGTCCAGGAACAGCACGCGGTTCGGCAGGCCGGTGAGAAAGTCATGTTCGGCCAGGTGGCGCGTCTCCTCTTCGCGGCGGCGGCGCTCGGTGATGTCGGCCAGGATGGCCATGCAGCTGACACGGCGCCCTTCCGGGTCGCACATGGCGGTCACGGTGGCGGCCAACAGCAAGCACGCGCCGTCGCGGCGGCGGCTGGCCAGCTCGCCGCTCCAGTGCGCATCGCGTTCGATGTGCAGGTCGAGCTGCGCGTAGAAGCCGTCCTCCCCGCCCCCGCCGTCGAAGTGGGCGGCGCGGCGGCCGGCCACGTCCAGCGGACTGAAGCCCGTCACGCGGGTGAATGCCGGATTGGCGGCGACGATACGGTAGTCCGGATCCGTGATGAGGATAGGGTCGCGGCAGTTTTCGAACACTTGCGCCGCCATGAACAGGGCACGCTCGCCGGCCTTGCGCCCGCTCACATCCAGCTCCATGAACACGGCCTGGCGCACGACGCCGTCGCGGATCAGCGGGAACACCGTGACGCACAGCCAGCGCTGTTCGCCGTCGGCGCGTTCGATGCGCCAGTCCTGTACGCGCGGCGTCTCAGCGTTGGCAAACAGGCGGGCCAGCATGGCGTCGTATTCCTGCTGGCGGCCAGGATGGACGGCGATGAAGGCGAACCGGCGGCCGATGGCTTCCGCGCCGCTGACTCCGTAGAGCTGGGCGGCCGCTTGATTCCAATAGGTCACGACACCGTCGGCATCGACCGCGCGCACGGCGACGGCCGGTGTCAATTCGACCGCGGTGACGAGGGTTTGGATGAGTTCAAGTGCCGCAGCAGGTTGGACATTCACAGGACAGCTCCACCGGTCGAACCGCCCTATTCTTCCGCGCCTGCAGCGCCCGCCGCTTGCGCGGGCGCAAGTGCGCACCCGGCTCAGGTCTAATCGCCGGTCTGGCCAGCGGCCAGCAGGTCAGGGTCGACTTGCTGCTCGGAGGCGCGCTGCTCGCTCGCGCCGGGGTTGCTTTTCGACTCCATCTTGCGGCGCGCTTTTTCTTCCTGCTTGCGCTTCTTTTCCAGCTCGCGCTGGCGCTTCTCGTACTGGAAATTCGTCTTTGCCATGAGTCACCTCTCGCTGCAGACGTGGAAGGAGAACCCATTATGACCCAGTCCGGGCCGGAGCACTTGTTCAAGCGCGTGGATGATGCGCGGCGTGCAAATGCTTGAGGCGCTCGCGCGCGACGTGGGTGTAAATTTGCGTTGTGGAAATATCAGAGTGCCCCAACAACAACTGCACGACCCGCAGATCGGCGCCATGGTTGAGCAGATGGGTGGCGAAGGCGTGGCGCAGGGTGTGGGGCGAGAGCTGGGCCTGGATGCCCGCCTTCTGGGCGTGACGCTTGATGATGACCCAGAACATCTGGCGCGTCATGGGCCCGCCGCGCCCGGTCACGAACAGGGCGTCGTCCACCTGGCCGTTCAGGATCACGCCGCGCGCCTCGCGCAGGTAGCGCTCGATCCAGCCGCGCGCTTCGGCGCCGAAGGGCACCAGGCGGGTCTTGGCGCCTTTACCGGTGATACGCAGCACCCCATCGTTCAGGGACAGTTCGACCAGTTTCAACGCCACCAGTTCCGACACCCGCAATCCGCTCGCGTACATGAGCTCCAGCATGGTGCGTTCGCGCAGCCCCAAAGGAGTGCGTACGTCCGGCGCGGCCAACAAGCTCTCGACCTGCTGCTCGGTCAGGGTGTGGACCAGACGCAGCGGCTGCTTGGCCGAGGCCAGCTGCAGGCAGGGATCGCTCGCGATCCGCTTCTGGCGCAGGGCCAGCTGGTAGAAGCGCTTGAGGACGGAGCGGCGCCGGTTGGCCGAACTGGGTTTGCTCTGCTCGTGGCGGTCCGCAAAATAGGCGTCCAGGTCGTGCGGCTGCACCTCGTACAAGGAACCGCGCTGCGGAAGCTTCACTTCCAGCCAGCGCGCAAATGCCTGCATGTCGCGCCGGTAAGCGTCGAGGGAATTCTTCGCCAGTCCGTGCTCCAGCCACAGGCTGTCGCAGAACTCGTCGATCAGAACGCCATTGCCTGCTGCTGCCATGGTGCTCCCGCCGCCACGCCCTCGTGGGCCAGCAGCCAACGCTTGACGGCCAGGTAATAGCCGTTCTCGTCGTCGTGGTTGGAAAAGCCGCCCAGGCCGCCCGAGGCGGTCACGCGGTGGCAGGGTATCACCAGCGGAAACGGGTTGGCCCCGCAGGCCTGGCCCACCGCGCGCGGCGCGGACTGGATGAATTTGGCCACCTGGCCGTAGGTGCGCACTTCGCCGCGCGGGATGCTGCAGATCGCGTCCCACACGCGGCGCTGGAACTCGCTGCCCTGGCGTGCGATCGGGAGGGTGAACACGAAATCCGGATCGGCGAAATAGCGCTCCATCTGCTGCGCCGCCTGTTCGGCCACCGCGTCCTGCGGCTCCTTCTCGCCGAAAGACGGCGGCAGGTAGACCAGCTCGCACACGACGCCGCCGCTAGTGCGGATGCCCATCGCGCCGAAGGGGGCGGACACGATGCCGGAAAAAATCTCGCTGCCTGGTCTGGATGTCATCGCGCCATGATAGCGGCAGACGAAAAAAAACGCACCTTGCGGTGCGTTTCGAATTCGGCGCGTCCACGGCCGCTTAAGCGGCATTCTTGAAGGACGCTGTCTCCTCAATTTATCTCCGGTATGCGCTACCGTGGTTTTCTTGGTTTCTCCCCAAACGATAGATTCGTTTCGTTCTGGTGCAGTCTTGCCCAAAAGCGGTGCTCATCATAACCGTATTCATTTGGAAAGTATGTGGTATTTTCGGCACAGGGGATCAACTTTTTCAGTTGTAAATTAGGTTGGGAAGCCATAGGGAAATCGCCGGTACGTAGGTCACCAGGCCCAGGAAAGCGAGCATCGTGAGCAGCCAGGGCAGCACGGCGACGGTCAGTTCCGAGATGCCCATGCGCGTCACGCCCGAGGCCACGTACAGGTTCAGGCCCACCGGCGGGTGGCACATGCCGACCTCCATGTTCACCACGATCAGGATCCCGAAGTGGATCGGGTCGATGCCCAGCGAGCTGGCCACCGGGAACAGGATCGGCGCCATGATCAGCACGATTGACGACGGCTCCATCACGTTCCCCGCCAGCAGCAGCAGGATGTTCACCACCAGCAGGAAGGCCACTTCGCCCAAGCCCTGGTTGGTGATCCAGGCCGCCATCGCCTGCGGGATGTTCTCGTTCGTCATGAGGAAGGAGAACAGGACCGCATTCGTGATGATGTACAAGAGCATGGCCGACAGCGAGGCCGAGTCCAGCAACACCTTGCCGACCTGCTTGAGCCGCAAGTCCTTGTACACGAACACCGCGATGAAGAAGGCGTACACCGCCGCCACCGCGGCCGCCTCGGTCGGCGTGAACTTGCCGGAGTAGATCCCGCCCATCACGATGACGATCAAGAGCAGGCCCCAGGCGCATTCGCGGAAGCTCTTGAAGCGCTCGCCCCAGGTGGCGCGCGCCATGCGCGGGTAGTCGCGCTTCTTCGCGATGACCCAGGTCGTGAGGCCCAGGAGGAAGGCCAGCAGTATGCCCGGTACCACGCCGGCCGTGAACAGCTTCCCGACCGAGGTGTTGGTGGTGACCGAATACATCACCATCACGATCGACGGCGGAATCAGGATGCCGAGCGCGCCGGAGGTGGTAATGACGCCCGCGCCGAAGCGCTTCGGATAGCCCTGCTTGACCATGGCTGGCAGGATGATGGAGCCGATCGCCACCACCGTGGCCGGGCTGGAGCCGGACACCGCGGCGAACAAGGCGCAGGCCAGCACGCCCGCCAGCGCCAGGCCGCCATGCCAGTGGCCGACCATGGAGCTGGCAAAGTTGATCATGCGCTTGGCCACGCCGCCATGGGTGAGGAAGTTACCCGCCAGGATGAAGAACGGGATCGCCATGATCTCGAAGTGCTCGATACCGGTGAACAGCTTCATGGCCACCGACTCGATCGGCACCGAGGTCATGGTGAACATGAAGGTCAGGACGGTGAGACCGAGGGAGATCGAGATCGGCATCCCGGTCAGCATCAGGACGATCAGCAGGAGAAAGATGATGGTCGCGTTCATGGTCAGGCCTCCTGCGCCTTGGCGATTTCTTCATCCAGGCCCTCGACATGGCCGGGGTCGTGTTTGGGCAGGTCGCCCGTGCGCAGGAACTGCACCATCACTTGAAGGAAGCGGAAGCACATCAGGTACGAGCCGAGCGGAATGGCCAGGTACACATAGCGCATCGGCCACTCGAGCACCTCGGAAGTCTGGTCCGGGGCCAGGTGCCAGATCAGGTACGCGCCGAGCGTACCGATCGTGATCGTGAACAGGGCGCCAGCCAGCAAGGCCACCACCACCAGGCGGCTGCGCCACTGCGGGCTGACGCGGTTGACCAGCACGTCCACGCCCACGTGGATGCCGCAGCGTACGCCATAGGCGGCGCCGAACTTGGCCATCCAGATGAACATGAAGATGCAAAGTTCCTGGGCCCAGCTGGTGTTCAGGGAGATCAGCCAATCCTGGAGACCGGGGATCGGCAGGCCGGACAGATAGCGGTGCAGGACCGCGATGAATGTGATGACGGTGGCCGCGCCCATCAGGGTCGCGATCAGCCACTCTTCGAGGTGGTCGAGGATCTTCATGGTGCCCTTTCAGGTGTGACGCCGCCGGCGGCCCTGGGAGCCGCCGGCCAAGCCGGCGTCGGCGCGTGCGACCGGTCTGTTACTTGCCGGTTTCCTTGTGGATGGCCTGGATCAAGTCCTTCCCGATGCGGCCTTCCATGTCCTTCTGTACCGGCAGCAGGGCGTTGCGCCATGCGGTCTGTTCGGCCGGGGTCAGGTTGTAGATCGTGGTCTTGCCGGCCTTGCGGATCGCTTCCAGCGCCTGATCGTTATCGCGCTGGGCGATCGCCTTCTCGTACTGCGTGGCTTCGGCCATCGCCTTGTCCAGCGCGGCGCGGATGTCGGCCGGCAGGCCTTCCCAGAACTTCTTGTTCACGATGACGGCGTAACCGAGGTAACCGTGGTTGGACACGGTCAGATGCTTCTGCACTTCATGCATCTTCTGGGTGTACATATTGGACGGCGGGTTCTCGGTGCCGTCCACCACGCCGGTCTGCAAGGCCTGGTAGACCTCGGAGAAGGCCAGCACCTGCGGATTGGCGCCGAGGGCGCGCATCTCGGCGTCCAGCACCTTGGAGGACTGGATGCGCATCTTCAGGCCCTTGAAGTCGGCCGGCACGTGCAGCGGCTTATTGGCCGACATGATCTTGAAGCCGTTATCCCAATAGGCCAGGCCGATGATGCCTTTCGGTTCCAGCTTCTTCAGCAGGCCCTTGCCGACCTGGCCTTCGGTGACCTTGTACAGGGCCTGCTTGTCGGCGAAGATGTAGGGCAGGTCGAAGACTTCGAATTCCTTCACACCCAGGGGGCCGAACTTGGCCAGCGACGGCGCCAGCATCTGCACCGCGCCCAGCTGCAGGGCCTCCATCTCCTCCTTGTCCTTGTACAGCTGGCTGTTCGGATAGACCTCGACCTTCACGCGGCCATTGGTCGCCTTCTCCGCCAGTTGCTTGAAGCGCTCGGCAGCCTGGCCTTTCGGCGTATCGGTGGCCACAACGTGCGAGAATTTGATGACGATGGGAGCTTGGGCGAAGGCGCCGAAGCTGAGGGATGCTGCGAGTACGGCAAGCAAAGCCTTGAGTTTCATGCGGAAGTCTCCTGAAAAGGTGGATGAATTGTTATTCTTACTCGTACCGATTCTGGTCGCGCGCGGGCACGGGGGCAATTGTGGAAAACCACAATAGTCCGGCCGCCCCAGGCGCGTACCCTGCTACCATGCCAACTATACAACGTCCCGCGCGCCGCGCGATGCTCACCGGGCCCTGGCGCTGGCTGGTGCCGGTGCTGCTGGTGCTGCTGCTGGTGAGCGTGGTCCTGTGGGCGCCCTGGCAGGCGCGGCAGATGGAGAGCACCGAGCGCCAGGAGCAGCTGATCGCCGACACCTTGTGGGTGGAGCAGACCATCCGCTTCGAGCTGACCCGCAACGAGGATGCCATGGCCGCCCTGGCCGCCGACTTGTCCGGCGGCGCGGTGCCCGACCTGCGCGCGCGCCTGGACGCCTTGATGCGCAACGGGCACGAGCTCCGGCGCGTGCTGTGGATGGACGCCGAGGGCAACGTCACCGCCAGCACCGCGCCGGGCAGCCTGGCGCCGCCCTCGCCTTCCCCCGAAATGCGCGCAGCCCTTTCCCTGGCCCACAGCAGCGGGCGTGCCATGTACATGCCGCCGGTGGGCGTGCACATGGACTATTACGTCCCCGTGCGGCGCAACGGCATCTACATCGGCGGGCTGATCGCCACCTACAACCTCGGCACCCTGCTCGAAGAAATGGTGCCCTGGTGGTTCGCGCACGAGAATCAGGTCAGCCTGACCGACCGCGACGAGCACGTGCTGGCGCGGCGCGCGGCGGCCGGTCCGGGGCGCGGCGTGTATACCCACAAGCATCCGATGGATCTGCCGGGGGCGACCATCATCCTCGCCACGGACAGCGTCAAGAGCGCGCCGCGGCTGCTGCCCAACATGCTGGTCGGCTCGGTGGTGGCGCTGGCGGTGGCGCTGCTGGCCAGCCTGGCCGCGCTGTGGCGCCACATCAACCGGCGCCTGGCGGCCGAAGGCGCGCTGCGCCAGCAGATGGCGTTCCGCACCGCGATGGAAAACTCGCTCGTCACGGGCCTGCGCGCGCGCGACCTGGAGGGGCGCATCACCTACGTCAATCCCGCCTTCTGCGACATCGTCGGCCTGCCCGCCGACGAAATCGTCGGTCGGGCGCCGCCGATGCCCTACTGGGCGCCGGAAGCGATGTCCGAATACCAGCAGCGTTTCGCGGGTGTACTGGCCGGGAATGTGACACCGCAGTTCGAAACCATCTACCAACGCTCGGACGGCTCGCGCGTGCCGGTGCTGATCTTCGAAGCGCCGCTGGTGGACGCGGAAGGCAGGCAGACCGGGTGGATGGGCTCCATCCTCGACATCTCGGACCGCAAGCGCGCCGAGGAGCTGGCGCGCCAGCAGCAGGAAAAGCTGCAGGCCAGCGCGCGCCTGGCCACCATGGGCGAGATGGCCTCGATGCTGGCGCATGAACTGAACCAGCCGCTGGCGGCCATCTCCAGCTACACCACGGGCGCGCTCAACCTGCTCGACGGCGGCAAGCCGGTGGAACCGAACCTGATCCAGCGCGCGCTGGAACAGGCGCGGGTGCAGGCGCAGCGCGCCGGGCAGATCATCCGCTCCGTGCACGAATTCGTGAAAAAGCGCGAGCCGCAGCGCCGGCCGGTCGATCTGTTCCAGCTGACCGAGGGCCTGCGCACCCTGATCGAGCTGCAGGCGCGGCGCCACTTCGTCGTGTTCGACAACGCCATTCCCGGCGGGCTGCCGCCGGTGCTGGCCGACCGCATGATGATCGAGCAAGTGCTGCTCAACCTCACCCGCAACGCGATCGACGCGATGGCCGACACCGACCCGGCCCAGCGCGTGCTGCGGCTGTGGGCCGAGCACGAGGACGGGATGATCACGGTCTGCGTGGCGGACCGCGGCACGGGCATCCCGGCGGAGGTGGCGGAGCGGCTGTTCTCGCCCTTCTTCTCCACCAAATCGGAAGGCATGGGGATGGGTTTGTCGGTGTGCCGCACGGCGGTCGAATTCCACGGCGGGACGCTCACGCACGCGCCCAATCCTGGCGGCGGCACGGTGTTCCAATTCACTCTGCCGGTGGCGAACAACGAGGAGGCTTGAATGCTGCATATCGTCGATGACGAGGACGTGGTCCGCGACTCCCTCTCCTGGCTGGCGCAGTCGCGCGGGATCGCGGCGCGCAGCTACGCGGACGGGGCCGGCTTTCTCGAGGCGGCCGGCGGCGGGTTCGACACGGAAGGGGATTGCGTGCTGCTCGATGTGCGCATGCCGGGGATGAACGGGGTGGCGGTGTTCGACCAGCTCACGGTACGCGGGCTGGCGGCGCGGCTGCCGGTCATCTTCCTTACCGGGCATGGCGATGTGCCGATGGCGGTGGACGCCTTGAAACGCGGGGCGTTCGACTTCTTCGAGAAGCCCTTCAACGACAACCAGCTGATGGACCGGGTGCAGGAGGCGCTGGCGCAGTCGCGCCGGGCGGGGGAGGCGGCGGCCGTGCAGGCCAGGCTGGAATCGCTGTCGGCGCGGGAACGCGAGGTGCTGGACCTCATCATGGCGGGGAAGATGAACAAGGTGATCGCGGACGAGCTGGGGATCTCGATGCGGACCGTGGAGGTGCATCGGGCGCATATCTTCGACAAGATGCAGGTGAAGACGGCGGTGGAGCTGGCGGGGCTGCTCAAGTAGCAACCACCGTCATTCCCGCGCAGGCGGGAATCCATGGTAAGTCGCTGGCCTGCGTCTTACCATGGGCCCCCGCCTGCGCGGGGGTGACGGATTTAGTGGTGGCGCGCCAGGGCCCAGGCCACGTGTTCGCGTACCAGCTCGGACGGATCGGCGAGGCGTGACTCGAGGGCGGCGACGATCGCGGGATCGGCCGGCAGCTGGGCGGCGGCGTTGCCGAGGGCGACGGCGATGTTGCGCAGCCAGCGCTCATGGCCGATACGGCGGATCGGGCTGCCCTCCAGGCGCTTGTCGAATTCCTCGGCCGTCCACGCGAACAGCTCGATCAGCGTCGCCGCACCCAATCCGTTGCGCTCCTCGAAGTCCGGCACCGTGGCGCGCTGGGCGAATTTGTTCCAGGGGCACACCGTCTGGCAGTCGTCGCAGCCGTAGACGCGGTTGCCGATCAAGGGCCGCAGCTCCTCCGGTATGCTGCTTTTCAGTTCGATGGTGAGGTAGGAGATGCAGCGGCGCGCGTCCAGCTTGCCCGGCCCGAGAATCGCCTGGGTTGGACACACGTCGATGCAGGCCGTGCACTGGCCGCAGTGCGCGCCTTCCGCTTCGTCCACCGGCAGCGGCAGGTCCACCAGGATTTCGCCGACGAAGAACATCGACCCGCCCTGCCGGTTCAGAAGCAAGGTGTGCTTGCCGCGCCAGCCCAGGCCCGCCTTTTCGGCCAGCGGCAGCTCCATCACCGGGGCGGAATCGGTAAATACGCGAAAACCGTATTCGCCCGCCGCGCCGCGCACCCGGTCGGCCAGCTGCTGCAGGCGGCTGCGCAAGACCTTGTGGTAATCCCGGCCGCGCGCGTACACGGACACCACGGCCGCCCGTGGATCGGCCAGGCGGGCCGTTTCGCACTCGCGCCAGTCGTCCGGGGTCGACGCAGGCAGGTAGTCCATGCGCGCGCTGATGACGCGGATCGTCCCCGGCACCAGTTCGGCCGGCCGCGCGCGCTTCATGCCGTGCGCAGCCATGTAGTCCATGTCGCCGTGGTGGCCGCGCTCCAGCCAGGCCTGCAGCCCCGCCTCCGCGTGCGCCAGATCGGCGTCGGAGATGCGGATCTCGGCGAATCCCAGCTCCGCGCCCCAGCCCTTGATGGCGCGCGCGAGCGAGTCCAGGTCGGCGGTGGAAAGAGGCGTCACGGATTACAATACGGGGCAAGAGAATCCACCATTTTATGCGATGCAGCACCACTGTTACCATCTGCGCGACGAGGAAGCCACGGCCAAGCTGGGCGCCAATCTGGCGCGCTCGCTGGCACCCGGCCTGACGGTTCACCTGCATGGCGACCTGGGCGCCGGCAAGACCGCCCTCGCGCGCGCCCTGCTGCACGCGGCCGGCCACGTCGGTCCGGTGCGCAGCCCGACCTACACCTTGTCCGAACACTACCGCGTGCAGGCCGGCGGCAAACCTGTCAACGTGATCCATTTCGACCTGTACCGCATGGGCAGCCCGGAGGAGTTCCTGGACGCGGGCTTCCGCGAAGATTTCAACTCCGACAACATCTGCCTCGTCGAGTGGCCCGAAAAGGCCGCTGGCGTGTTGCCCAGGCCCGACCTTGACGTGTATCTCAGCGTCAACGGAACAGGACGTGATGTAGAATTGCATCCGTTGTCCGACCTTGGCCGCACATGCCTCGACCGTCTGAAATTCGCACCCGACCTGGGATAAGCCGCCGCACCGTACTGAAGGCGGGTGGCACCCTGCTGCTGTCCGTCGTCGCGCCCCTGCCGGCGCGCGCGGCCCAGATTCTGGCGGTGCGCGTGTGGCCCGCGGCCGACTATACCCGGGTCACGCTGGAAAACGACTCCGAACTCAAGACCAAACACTTCGTCGTCCCCAACCCGGACCGGCTGGTGGTGGACATCGAAGGGCTGGAGCTCAATCCCACGCTGAAATCGCTGGTCGCCAAGATCCAGTCGAACGACCCTTACATCGACAAGGTGCGCGTCGGGCAGAACCTGCCGAATGTGGTGCGCCTGGTGTTCGACCTCAAGTCGCCGGTCAAGCCGCAGGTGTTCACGCTGCCGCCGGTGGGCACGTACCAGCATCGCCTGATCTTCGACCTGTACCCGGTCAATCCGGTCGACCCATTGGCCGCGCTGATCGAAAAGAACGGCATGGCCGGCGAGGCCGCGCCCGCCGCGCCCGCGCCGGAAGCGAAAGACGCCATCGCCATCCTCGGCGAAGGCACGCCGCCTGCTGCTCCGGCGCTGGCCAAACCGGTGGACCCGAAACCCGAGGCCGCGCGCGAAGCGAAGGCCGATCCCGGCCGCATGCCGAAAGTGGTGCGCATGGTGACCATCGCCCTCGACCCCGGCCACGGCGGCGAGGACCCCGGCGCTTCGGGCAGCCGCGGCACACGCGAGAAGGACATCGTGCTCAAGGTGGCCAAGCGCCTCAAGGGCAAGCTGGAGGAACTGCCCAACTTCCGCGTGATGCTGACGCGCGACGGCGACTACTTCGTGCCGCTCGGCCAGCGCGTGGAAAAAGCGCGCAAGGTGCAGGCCGACCTGTTCGTGTCGATCCACGCCGACGCCTTCGTCGAACCGACCGCGCGCGGCTCCTCCGTGTTCGTGCTGTCCGAAAAAGGCGCCTCCTCCAGCGCCGCGCGCTGGCTGGCCAACAAGGAGAACCTGGCCGACGCCATCGGTGGCGTGAACCTCAAGGGCCACGACCGGCAGCTGGCCAGCGTGCTGTACGACCTGTCCACCACGGCCCAGATCAAGGACAGCCTCAAGCTGGGCAAGGCCGTGCTGTCCGAAATCGGCGGCATCAACCGCCTGCACAAGGGCGCCGTGGAGCAGGCGGGTTTCGCCGTGCTCAAGGCGCCCGACATCCCCTCCATCCTGGTCGAGACGGCCTTCATCTCGAACCCGGAGGAAGAAGCGAAACTCAGCGACGACGCCTACCAGGACCAGATCGCCGACGCAATCACCCGGGGCATCAAACAGTACTTCTCCAAGAATCCCCCGATGGCCAAGAGCCGCATGACCTGATAATGATAACGACGACTACCTACGGAAAACTCCCGGCGATCCGCATCGCCGCACCCGACGGGGCGCAAGCCATCGTCACGCTGTACGGCGCCCATGTGGTGTCCTGGAAAAGCGCCGACGGCACCGAACGCCTGTTCATGAGCAGCGCCTCCGCCCTGGACGGCAGCAAGGCGATCCGCGGCGGCGTGCCGGTGATCTTCCCGCAGTTCGCCGAGCGCGGCGCGGGCCTGCGCCACGGCTTCGCGCGCACATCCACCTGGCGCCACATCGGCGACGGGGTGAGCGCGGGCGCGACCTACGCCGACTTCGAGCTGGCCGATGAAGACCTGTCCGCCCAGGCGGCGGCCTCCTTCCCGCGCTTGTTCCGTCTGCGCCTGCGCGTGTCGATCTGGGCCCAACAGCTGCAGCTGTCGCTGGACGTGACCAACCAGGGCGACGAAATGCTTCAGTTCGCAGCGGCCCTGCATACCTACTATCTGTTACAGCCCGGCGAGCGTGCGCGCATCGCGGGCCTGGAGGCGGCGCCGTTCGAGGTCAGTCAGAAGATCGACCGCATCTACCGCCATATCGGGGCGCCCATCGCCCTCAACCGTCTGCGGCTGGAACAGCAAGGCTTCCGCGACGCGGTGGTGTGGAATCCGGGCGCGGAAGACGCCGCCGCCCTTGCCGATCTGGCGGACGACGAGTATCAGCGCTTCGTGTGTATCGAGCCGGCGGCGGTCGATCCCATGCCCCTGTATCCGGGCGAGACCTGGACCGGCCGCTCCATCGTCACTGCGATGGATTAGACTCCTTGATGACGCGTCCGGCCGCTTGCTGGATCGGACGCGCATTGAGGGGATACAGGCGCGCGAACAGCGCCAGTTGCGCCGGAGCGGCCTGCTTCGGCTGCTTCATCACCAGCCACAAGACCCCTTCCGTGCACGGCGGCGTGGTCAGGGACCCCATGTAGGTGTAGTAGTCGTGGCCCCTGGGCAGCAGCTCGTTCAGGTCCAGCACCACAGTGGGCGAGACCACGTCGTTCTTCTCCAGCGGCAGGTTGTTCCACACCGTCTGGATCGGCGCCAGCGGGCGGCCGCGCTCGAGCAGCACCGCCACCACCGCCAGCCGGCCCTCGGCATCCTTGTGGACCAAGTGGACCACCATCTCGTAGCCCTTGCCGTTGACGCGCTCCTCGGACGGCCGGTGGAAGTGGAACTGCAGCAGCTCGTAGGAGCGGTTCCCCACCGTGATGTAGTTCCCGCCCGCGACGTTGACCTGCACCGTGTGGCCATTGTCCACCACCGTGAACGAGGACGGCTTGTAGTCGAAGGTGATGTTCTCCAGGTCGACCTTCATGCCGTCGCGGATGTCGATCGGCGACTGACGCTTGCCAGTGCCGCAGGCGGCCCAGTCGACGTTAATCCTGGACCAATTGGCCGGGCCGAGCTCGCCCTCATATTCCCAATGGGTGCCGTGGGCGGGCGGCGGCGGCGCGGCGGCCTTGCGGACCTCCTCGCGTTTTTTCGCCTCGGCCGCCTTGCGGGCCCGGGCCTGCTGGGCCGCGCGCTCGATCTGGGCCGCGCGCATGTCGGCAATGCGCTTGGCGATGCGGGCGTTGAGTTCGTCTTCGCTCTCTTCCTTCAGGCCCAGGCCGGAGTTGGAGGCGGGCTTGTTTGCGGACGCGGAGGAGGACGCCGAGGTCGGCTTGGGCGGCAGGATGTTCGGCTTGATCGACGGCGCGGGGGCCGATGCCGCGGCCGCGGCCGAAGCAGGCTTGGCCGCTTCGGCCGGCGCCGAATGGGGAGGATCGTTCGCGTCCGCGTTCGCCATGGCGAAACAGCAAGCGAGCAGTGCGATCTTGATACGCATGAGAGGGCCGGATGATGTCTTACTGCAGATATCGGTTCCGGACCGGAAATCTTGAATCTAGCGCTGCAGGACCCTGCGGCCGAACTTCCACAGGCCGCCCAGGGCGAGCGGCACGACGGCGACGCCCACCCCGAACAGCACGATGGCGGTCAGGTGGTCGCGCACGACGGGAATGTTGCCAAAGAAGTAGCCACCCGTGACCAGGGAAATGACCCAGGCCGCCGCGCCGGTGACGTTGTACAGCTGGAAACGCGAGAAGCTCATCTCGGACACGCCCGCCACCAGCGGGGCGAAGGTGCGCACCACGGGGATGAAGCGGGCCAGGATGATGGTCTTGCCGCCGTGACGCTCGAAGAATTCGTGGGTCCGCGCCAGGGCGGCCTTGTTGATGAAGCGGTAATCGTGGGTATACACCCGGCGCCCGATGCGCGAGCCGATCCAGTAATTGAGGGTGTTGCCCAGCACGGCGGCCACGATCAGCAGCGCCATCAGCAGGATGTAGTGCATCTGGCCGCTGGCGCAGAAGGCGCCGGCGATGAAGAGCAGCGTATCGCCCGGGAAGAAGAACAGCACCACCAGACCCGTCTCGCTGAAGATGATGAAGAACAGGACGGCGTAGACATATACGCCATATTCGCCCAGCCAGACACCCAGCGTCCTATCGACATGCACCAGCATGTCGAGCAATTGCATCAGATCCATAGTTTTCCCGAGGTACAGACAGCCATCATACCACCCCGGACGTACAATCTCAGCCGGATTACACTAGCAGTTCAATAACAAAGGAGACCCGTCCATGCGCCTGACCCTGATCGCCGCCGCGGCCCTGGCCGCCCACGCCTACGCCGGCGAGCTGCCGCCCCGGCCCAGCGTGGCCGATGTCGTCAAAGCCTCCAAGGCGGACGACTGGCGGCCGCTCGACCCGCGCAACACGCTGTACCTGGAACTGCCCGCGGGGCGGGTGGTGATCGAGCTGGCGCCGGCGTTCGCGCCGGCCACCATCGCCAACATCCGGGTGCTGGCGCATGAACAGTATTACGACGGCCTGGCCATCATCCGCTCGCAGGACAACTTCGTGGTGCAGTGGGGCGATCCGGACGAGGAACACCCGCGCTCGTTCAAGAGCGCCAAGGAGAAGATTCCGGCCGAATTCACGATGCCGATCAAGGCCGATCCGCATTTCGTCAAGATGCCGGAGCGCGACGGCTACGCGCCCCAGGTTGGGCATTCGGACGGCTTTCCCTCCGCGCGCGACCCGAAATCCGGACGCACCTGGCTGGCACATTGCTACGGGATGGTGGGGGTGGCGCGCGGGGAAGACCCGGACAGCGGCAACGGGGCGCAGCTGTACGTCGTGACCGGGCAGGCGCCGCGCCAGCTGGACCGGAACATCACGGTAGTCGGGCGGGTGGTGAGCGGCATGCCGCTGCTATCCACTCTGCCGCGCAGCGCGGCCCCGGCTGGCTTTTACGACAAGCCGGAGCAGCGCACCCCGATCAAGACCCTGCGCCTGGCGGCGGACGTGCCGGAGGCCGAGCGCAGCAAGTTCGAGGTGATGCGCACGGAGAGCGCATCCTATGCCAAGGTGGTCGACGCCGTGCGCCACCGCGGCGGGCCCTGGACCAAGTACTCGCCGGACTACGTCGACCTGTGCAACGCGCCGATTCCGGTGCGCGAAGCCAAATAATCCTCCGTCACCCCCGCGCAAGCGGGGGCCTCTGGTAAGCAAACGACCACAGGTCCCCGCCAATGAACTGCCGCTATAATTGATCGGATGAACGCCCCCGTCAGCACCAAGCCGCGCCCGATCCAGGCACTCCCGGACCAGCTCATTTCCCAGATCGCCGCCGGCGAGGTGGTCGAGCGCCCCTCCGCCGTGGTCAAGGAACTGCTCGAAAACGCCCTCGACGCCGGTTCGACCCAGGTCAGCATCCGCCTGGAGGAAGGCGGCGTCAAACGCATCGCCATCACCGACAACGGGCGCGGCATCCCGCCCGACGAACTGCCGCTGGCCCTGGCCCGCCACGCCACCTCCAAGATCGCCTCGCTGACGGACCTGGAAAACGTGGCCACCCTCGGCTTCCGTGGCGAGGCGCTCGCTTCCATCGCCGCGGTGGCGGCCGTCACCGTCACCACCCGCACGGCCGATGCACCGCACGCCTGGCAGATCGTGGGCAGCCACCAGGGCACGGTGTCGCCGTCCTCGGGCGCGCACGGCACCACCATCGATGTGCAGGACCTGTACTTCAACACGCCCGCGCGCCGCAAATTCCTGAAGTCCGAGCAGACCGAGTACGGCCACTGCGCCGAGGTCGTGCGCCGCATCGCGCTGGCGCGGCCGGACGTGTCCTTCACCCTGTCCCACAACGGCAAGACGATCGACCACTGGAACGTGAGCGACATGGCCAAGCGCTGCGCCCACATCCTCGGCAACGAGTTCGCGGAAGCGCGCCTGCCGCTGGACGAGGCAGGCGGCCCGCTGCGCCTGCATGGCTACATCGGCCTGCCGACGGCGTCCAAGGCGCGCGCCGACGCCCAGTACTTCTACGTCAACGGCCGCTTCGTGCGCGACAAGCTGCTGCTGCACGCGGTGCGCAGCGCCTACCAGGACGTGCTGCACGGCGACCGCTTCCCGTCCTACGCCCTGGCGCTGGACCTGGACCCGGCGCTGGTGGACGTGAACGTGCATCCGTCCAAGATCGAGGTGCGCTTCCGCGACAGCCGCACGGTGCACCAGTTTGTGTTCCACGCGGTGCAGCGCGCGCTGGCCCAGACCTCCGGCAGCGCGCCGCCGCCCGCCGCCGCGGCCGAGGTGCCGCAGCCGGCGGCGCCGGCCTGGCGTCCGCAGCAGGCATCGTTCGGCTCCCAGCTCGCGCCCAGCGCCACGTTCTCGCCCTCGCCCTTCCCGCCCGGCAGCCGCTACGACGCGCCCGGCGTGGCGCAGCGCACGGACAGCTACGGCGCCTTGTTCGCCCAACGCGAGGACGCTGCCGCGCCGATCGCGCCCCTGCCCGCTTCCACGCCGGCCAGTGCCGATCCGGACGAGGAACATCCGCTCGGCTTCGCCCTCGCCCAGCTGCACGGCATCTACATCCTGGCGCAGAACCGGCGCGGCATGGTCCTGGTGGACATGCACGCCGCGCACGAACGCATTTTGTACGAGCAGCTCAAGCGCGCGCTGGACGCCAGCGTGGACGGCCAGCAGATGCAGGTGCAGCCGCTGCTGATCCCGGTCACCTTCTATGCCGACGCGGTCGAAGTGGGCACCGCCAGCGAGCACCAGGAGACGCTGCAGGCGCTCGGCTTCGACATCGCCGTGATGTCGCCGACCACATTGGCCGTGCGCTCGATTCCTACCCTGCTGAAGAACGCCGACGCCCAGACCCTGGCGCGCGACGTACTGCGCGACGTGCGCGAATTCGGCGGCTCGCGCGTGCTGGTGGAGCGCCGCAACGAGCTGCTCGGCACCCTCGCCTGCCACACGGCGGTGCGCGCCAACCGCATCCTGTCGGTGCCGGAGATGAACGCCCTGCTGCGCCAGATGGAACAGACCGAGCGCGCCGACCAGTGCAACCACGGGCGCCCCACCTGGGTCCAGCTCGATATCGCCGCCCTGGACAAGCTGTTCCTGCGCGGCCAGTAAGCCAATGTCCGCGCACCGCCCGCTGGCCGAATTCGCAGGCGCGCCGCTACTGCCGCTGATCGTCGCCTTCCTGATGCTGCAGCCGCTGTCCACCGACCTGTATCTGGCGTCGCTGCCCAGCCTTGCAAGTGGATTCGGCGCGGTGCCGGCCACGGTGCAGCTCACGCTGTCCCTGTTCGTGCTGGGCTTCGGCGGCGCGCAGCTGGTGATCGGGCCGCTGTCCGACCGCTTCGGGCGCAAGCCGGTGCTGGCGGCGGGTCTGGCGCTGTACGTGCTCGCCTCACTGCTGTGCGCGGCGGCACCGGACATCGGCCTCCTGATCGCGGCGCGCTTCCTGCAGTCGCTGGGCTGCTGCAGTGCGATCGTCATCGCCCGCGCCATCGTGCGCGACGCCTGGACGGACGACGACGCGCCCCATGTGATCGCACGCGCCTCCAGCTGGCTGTCCGCCGCGCCCCTGCTCGGGCCGATTCTGGGCTCCTATTTGCAGGTCGGCTTCGGCTGGCGCGCGGCTTTCGTATTCCTGTCCCTGCTGTCGGCCGCGCTGCTCGCATGCGTGGCCCTGCGCCTGCCGGAAACCAACCGCCACAAGAACCGGCACGCGACCGACCTGGCCGGCCTGGCAGCCAGCTACCGCGTGGTGCTGGGGGCGCGCGTGTTCTGGGCGCACGCGCTGCCGGGCGCCCTATCCTACGGCACGCTGTTCACCTTCATCTCAGGCTCCTCGGTGGTGTTGATCCGCGTGCTGCAGGTGCCGACGCAGTACTTCGGATTCTGCTTCGCATTCGGGGTCGCAGGCTACCTGGCGGGGACGCTGGTATGCCGCCGGCTACTGCCGCGCTTCGGCGCGGCGCGCACGCTGCGCATCGGCAGCGCCGGATCGCTGGCCGCCGGCCTGCTGTTCCTCGCTGCCGTCGCGGCGGGCCTGGCGCATTGGGCCACCGTGCTGGCGGCGATGTTCCTGATGCTGTTCGCGCACGGGATCAACTTCCCGGTCGCCCAATCCGGCTCGGTGACGCCCTTCCCCAAGCAGGCCGGCACCGCCGCCGGCTTGATGGGCGCGCTCGTGATGGGGGCGGCCGTCCTGGTCGGCACAGCCGTCGGCGCCAGTTTCGATGGCACGTTGTGGCCGCTGGCTCTCATCGCCGCCACGCTGGCCGCGCTGCTGTTCGCCGCCGTGCGCCTCTTGGCGCCACTTTCGCGCATGGTGAGCGCATGAAGCCGCTGGTCGTCGCCATCATGGGCCCGACCGCCTCGGGCAAGACCGCGGCGGCGCTGGCGATCGCGCGCGAGCGCCCGGTCGAGATCATCTCGATGGACTCGGCGCTCGTCTTCAAGGGCATGGACATCGGCACCGCCAAACCCACGGAGGAAGAACTGGCCGCCGTGCCGCACCACCTGATCGACATCATCGACCCGGCCGAAGCGTATTCGGTGGCCCAGTTCCGGGCCGACACGCTGCGCCTGGCCGCGGAGATCCTCGCGCGCGGCAAGCTACCGCTGCTGGTGGGCGGGACCATGATGTACTACAAGGGCCTGACCGAAGGCCTGGACGATCTGCCTCAGGCCAATCCCGAGCTGCGGGCGCAAATCGAAGCCGACGCGGCGCGTCTCGGCTGGCCCGCCATACACGCGCGCCTGGCGCAGGTGGACCCGGAAACGGCGGCCCGGCTCAAGCCGAACGACGCCCAGCGCATCAACCGCGCGCTGGAGATCTACGAATTGTCCGGCAAGCCCATGTCGGCCCTGCTGACGGGACGCCCCAGGCTGGAACTGCCGTTCGCGCTGCAGGCGTTCGCGCTGGAGCCGTCGGACCGCAGCGTCCTGCACGAGCGCATCGCCCTGCGTTTCGACCAGATGCTGGGCACGCGCGACGACGAGGGGCTGGTGGCCGAGGTGGCGCGCCTGCGCGCGCGCGGGGACCTGCATCTGACCATGCCATCGATGCGCTGCGTGGGTTACCGACAGACCTGGGAATACCTGGATGGCAAAATCGACCGCAAGGGGCTGCGCGAGACCGGCATCGCCGCCACCCGCCAGCTCGCCAAGCGCCAGCTGACCTGGCTGCGCGCCATGCCAGAGCGGATCATGATCGACTGCCTGGGGCGGGATCCGACCGGCATGCTGCTGTCGCGCCTCGCCGCCAAGGCTTGACACCCGCGCCGGGAGGCGGCATAATGCGTGGCTCTGGTGATATAGCTCAGTTGGTTAGAGCATAGCATTCATAATGCTAGGGTCGGTGGTTCAAGTCCACCTATCACCACCAAATTCGAAAAACCCAGCCCTTACCGGCTGGGTTTTTTTATGTCCTGCGCCATGCGCGCGCCCGAAGTATACAATTAACTGGGAAGCAATACTTCGGAGACGGCATGGCAACGACTTTCACCAGCAAGGGGCAGGTAACCATTCCCAAGCACATCCGCGACGCGCTCAAGCTTGCGCCCGGGTCGTCGGTGGAATTCGCTCTGAATCGCCAGGGCGAGGTGGTTATTCAAAACGCCAGTGGGCGACCCAGCAATGCGCCGGATCGTTTCGACACCGCTCGCGGTACGGCCGATGTGAAGTGGCGCACACACGAGCTCATGGCCCTCCTCCGCGGCGGCGACTGAAACCAGGTATTTTTCCGGCATCCAATTGATCAGTCCCTAGGGATTCACTCCCAGCAGTTCACACTGCAAGCCATGCATGCCGTCCGCGGCGTAGATGGCGACTTCGCCGCACTTGAGCATGGCCTCGTACAACGGTCCCTTGGGCGCAAGCGCGAAGTAGTAGGTGTTTGGGCGCACCGGCACCGCAGCCGGCACCTGGGGCATGTGCGCCAGCGGCACGCCCGGTAACGCGGAGGCAACGATGCGTTCGATGTCCACCGGCGAGCCGATCTTCACCCGCAGCGGCACCGCCGCCACCAGTTCCAGCGCTGGCATGTCCGCGCTCACGGCGAGGCAGAGCTGGGTCTTGTCTCCGACCCGTTCCGGATCCAGACGCCCGCGGTAATGCGTGCGGCGCTGCTCGTCGCGGGTCAGGTCGATCTGGAAGCACTTGGCGGAGATGCTGGTGTCGAGCAGTTCGCGGATCAGGCCATCGAGACGCGCGAACACCGGCCCGGGCTCCACGTGGTCGTAGGGCGGCAGGTCGGCCGGGCCGAGGCGTGCCGAAAACGCGCACAGCTTGCCCGCCAGCGCCAGCAGGCGCTCGTACAGCCGCTCGGGATGCAGCTGCGCGGACCGCGCCGCGTGCAGCAGGGACGCAGCCGCGTCGCTGACCACGTTCAGCATCCACCAGGACGTCATCTGACTCGTGTGCAGCTCGAAGGCTTCCGCGTTCGGCTGGCGCTGCGCGCGTTTCAAGTCATCGGCCTTGGCCAGCAAGGTGCTGATCAGGCGTTCCAGCAGGCCGCGCACGGAGGCCGCCGTACCGATATTGACACTGGGCGGCACGAAATCCTGGTCGAACACGAAGCCGCCCATGGCCTTACGCCGGATGCGCACCAGCGGCACCACCACATACCCGTCCAAGGGTTCGAGCTGGGACAGCAGGCGCGGCTGCTTCACGAGATACACGATATCCATCGGCGGCGCGTCGCCGTACAAATCGTGCGCCTGCGCCTGGCGCTTGACGTAGCGCGCGCCGGCCTGCGCGCCATCGTTGGCCTGCACGATGGGCAGGGCCGCAAAGAAGGTGAACTCCTGTACCTCGGGCGGCAGATTCGACAGATCGACCGGGGTCGGCAGGCGGTCCGTGCCCGGCGCATCGTATAAGGCCCCGTCCGGGAAGATCACGGACAGGCTCTGCGCCGCCAGGCTGCCGTGTTCGAGCGCCTCGGCGCGCCACTCGTTGACACGCGCGCCCCAGAAGTGCGGATCGTGTGCCGACGCCATGCGCTTCAGGCTCAACTCGTGATAGCGGTCCTGCTGCTGGAAGTGCTGGGCCCCGAACATGAACCCTTCGGCCCACCAGACTTTGGCTCCTGTTCCCATCGCATGCTCCCTGTGGTCGTGTCGCGGCCTTCCAGCATCGCCCCGGCAGCGCCGAAAATCTTGCGCAACTTCAACTTTCCGTCGTTCAACGTTGCGCATACTCGGCACAACGCGAATCACGGGAGCGGCGATGCAGCACGGACTGTTCGACCGGATGGAACACGATACCGACGCGGCGCGGTCCGCGCGGGCCCTGGAGGCCTACCAGCGCGCCATCACGCGCGACCTGGAAGCACTGCTCAACACGCGCTGCGCCTTGACGGCTGAAGCGTTCGCTTCCTTTCCCGCATGCGGCGCGTCGGTGCTGCACTACGGCCTGGCCGATTTCGCCGGCATGTGCGTCGCCAGCGATGCCGACCGCCAGCGCATCTGCATCGCGATCCGTGCGGCGATCGAACGGCATGAGCCACGCGTGCGGCGGGTGGCGGTGTCGATCCAGGGCGGCACGGTGTCGATCAACCGGGTCCGGTTTGCCATCAGCGCGGAACTGGCGGGCCTGCCCCAACACGGCACGGTGCAGTTCAACGCTGTGTTCCAACCATCCCTGCAGCGCTATGCGCTGTTGCCTGGGGAGCGCCCACAGCATGGATGACCTGTATGCGCACTATGAGCGCGAGCTGGTCGATCTGCGCCGCCTGTGCCGCGAATATGCGGCGCGCTACCCTCGCATCGCAGGCCGCCTGCAGCTCGGCGCGGATGCCTGCGACGATCCGCACGTCGAGCGCCTGATCCAATCGGTTGCCCTGCTGTGCGCGCGCGTGTCCAAGCGGCTCGATGACACCTATCCTCAATTCACGGAGGCCCTGCTCAATCTGCTGCTGCCGCACTACCTGAAGCCGTTCCCCGCGTGCGCGATCGCGCGCTTCTCGGGCAGCGAGGAGCAGCGCGTGGCGCGTGGTACCGTGCTCGAAAGCGCGCCGGTGCACAACGTGCGCTGCATCTTCCGCACAACCCAGGACGTCGCGTTCGAACCGGGTCTCCAGGTCGATGCCAGTTTCTCGGACTATCCCGCGATACCGTCCAACATCCGCATCCCCCACGGCGCTACGTCCTGCCTCAGCATACGTGTGCGCGGCCCAAGACCACCGCGCGGCAAGCTACGCCTTTATCTGGATGGCGAAGCCGCCTTCTGCGCCGCGCTGCGCGACAGCCTGCTCGGCCAGGTCGCCAGTGCCTGCGTCGAATCCGCCTCCCGGGTGTGGCGCGTGCTCCCAGACAGCCCGATTGCACCGGCAGGTTTCGAGGCCGAAGCCGCTCTGCTCCCACGCGACCCGCGCTCGCAAGAGGCGCATTATCTTCTGCTCGAACATCTCGCCTTCCCCGAAAAATTCAATTTCATCGACCTCGACCTCGACGCGCTGGGGACGGATGGACAGGAACGTGCGACTGAACTTACCCTGCATCTCCTGCTGAAGCGCGCCAACGCAGGTTCGGACCGGGCGCGCATGCTGCACGGCCTCGGCCCTGGAAGCCTGCTCACCGGCTGCACGCCCGTGGTCAACCTGTTCCGCCACGCCGGAGTGCCGATCGCTTACACCCGGTATGCGGCGGAATACGAAGTGCTCGCCGACGCCGCACACCCCGCGGGCTATGAGGTCTATTCGGTTGATCACGTTACGCTGCTGGAACGCCATACGCAGGGCTTGCGGCAGGTCGAATGCCATCCGTTCTACTCGCTGCGCCATGGCGCGGATGCGCCCGCGCCATACTGGACCTTGCGGCGCGACGAAACGCGCGCGGCGACTGCGCCAGGACATGAAGCCATGTTGGCGCTGGTGGATCCGGACGGCGCCCCGCGGCCCGCATCCGCCGCCAGCCTCTCGCTGGAGCTGACCTGCACCAATCGCGACTTGCCCGCGCAGCTTCGGATCGGCGCACCGGAAGGCGACTTGTTCCTACCCGGCGGCAGCGACGGCACGCCGATTCGGCTGCTGCGGCGGCCGACGCGCTCGCATCGTATAAGCACCAACACCGGGGCGCACTGGCGTCTCATCTCGCAACTGGCACTGGACCATCAATCGCTGGTCGGGAACGGCCCCGACGGCCTGCGCGAGGCCCTGGCCCTGTACGACCCGCTGCGCAGCGATGCGTCGCAGCGCCAGCTCAATGGCATCGTCGGGCTCGATCACGAGCGCGTCGCGCGCTGGATGCGGCACGAGCATGGCAATTCACTGCTGTTCGGCACCGCTGTTCGCGTGACCATCGATCCCGATGCCTTCGCCGGCACCAGCCTTCACCTGTTCGCCGAGGTGATCGATGCCTTCCTGGGCATGTCGGTCCAGTTAAACAGTTTCGTCGAGCTTTCCATCGCATCGACCACCGGGGAGGAACTCATTCAATGCAAACCGCGCAATGGGAACTTGCATCTCTTGTAGGGCGCGACGTCATTGAAGCGCCCTACCGCTTCGAAGCCACACAGCTGATCGTGGTTCTGCTGCAGGCGCTGCGGCGGCAAGGGATCGGTCGCGAGCCGGCCTTTGGGCGGGTCATCCGGTTTGCGAGCTCCACCTCGCTCGCCTTCCCACCCAGCGAGGTATCCGACGTGAGCTGCGATGCGGACCAGGTGCGCGTTACTGCAGCCTGCATTGGCCTGTTTGGCGCCAACGGCGCCTTACCCTGGCACGACACCGAACGTGCGGAGGAGTGGCATGGCTTCGCGGATGCCTTCGCCAACCGGGTGATCGCAATGTATTTTCAGGCCTGGGGCAAACACCGGGCGGAATATGGCGTAGCGGCGTGCGGACAGGATCTGCTGCGTCCCCTGCTGGCCGCGTTGGCTGGTCTGCCCACCGGGGCCAAGACCGTCCATTACGCCGGCTTGTTGCGCTCGCGTCCAACGTCGGCGCAGAGCCTCGAGCAAATGCTGGAGGACTTCCTCGGCGTTCCAGTCAGGGTCGGACAATTCGTCGGCCATTGGGTGGCGATTCCACTTGCCCTGCGCACGGTCTCTGGCGTCAGTCAGCGCCTGCTCGGCGTCGGCACTGTACTGGGGCCGCGCATGTGGCGCGCAGACTGCCGGGTGCTGGTCGAAATCGGGCCGCTCGACGAGGAACAGCTCGAAAACTTTCTGCCGGGCGGTTCTGCCAGGAGCGCGTTGTGCGGGCTACTGACCCGCTGCGTGCCGCGCGCTATCGATGTGGAGATCAAGCTGCTGCTCGGACCCTCCTGCATCCGTCCGTTGACGCTTGGGCGCCAGGCGGGCTGGCGGCCGAGGCTCGGTTGGAACACCTTCCTGACCCGTAACCCTGGCGTCGCAGCCAATCCGTTCATCCGCTTCATCTTCCAACCGGGAGCATCCGAACATGAATGCTGAACTGTGGTCGATCCTGAGCGCCGACTCGCAGCACGCACGCCTGCTGCGTCTTTCCTTTCCCCGCGACGACGGCCCCGACGCCATCCTGCTGCCGAACACACTGACGGCCCGCGAGGAACTGTCACGCTGCTTCCGGTTCGAAGTGGAGCTGCTGTCGGACGACGCGCATGTCCCGCTCAAGCCCATGTTGGGGAAGATGGCAACCGTCTCCCTGGTCCGGCGTGACGGATCGCTGCGCCACTTCAACGGCTATGTGACCGAGTTCCGCCTGCTGCGCGCCGATGGCGGGTTTGCCTTCTACGGCATGGTGCTCGAACCGTGGCTATCCTTCGCCAAACTACGCCGGGATAACTTCTCCTTCCACGGCAAGAGCGTGATCGAAGTGTCAGGAATGACCTTCGCGCGCTATCCGCAAGCGGACTGGAAGCTACTGCTGGCCGAAGAGCCGCCGCGCATGACCTGCGCCAACCAGTACGACGAGACGGACTACAACCACCTGCACCGCCGCTGGGAGGCGCACGGACTGCACTACTGGTACGAGCATCGCAGCGATGGCCATACTCTCTGGCTATGCGATCGCAGCGCGCTGGCCGAGCCGATCGACGCGCCTTGCGAAGTCCCCTTCACAGCCGGTACCGGCGCGGCCGAGGGCGACGGTATCCACGCCTGGGGCGACGTGCGGCGCATGGTCCCCGATGCGGTCACGCTCGCCAGCTTCGACTACAAGCGGCCATTCGTACAGCACTGCACGGCCGAATCGCATGCGGAAGAAGCCGAAGCCTCCGCTTACGAGGTGTATGAGAACACCGGTTCCGCCGGATTCCGGCTTGCGGACGACGGCCGTGTTCTTGCAATGCTGCGCCTGGAGGAACTGGAGGCGCAGGCCTGCAGCTTCGAAAGCGCCGGCACCAACCGCAACCTGCAGCCGGGACGATCCTTCAAGCTGCGCGATCACTTCAGCGGAGACGCCCGCGCAGGGATCGCCGACAGGGACCATTTGATCATCGCCGTCGAGCACGAGGCGAGCAACAACTATCAGGCAGGCGCCAAAGCGATTGCGCGCTACACCAATACCATGCGCTGCACCCGGCTGGACCGCCCGTGGCGACCGGGACGGAACTACAACAGCCAGCCTTGCACCTACCCCGGCATCCAGACCGCCATTGTGGTTGGGCCGGCCGGCCAACAGGTGCATACCGATGGCCTGGGCCGGGTCAAGGTGCAGTTTCACTGGGACAGGGAGGGCAACTATGACGAAGGCAGTTCGCCCTGGCTGCGCATCCTCTCACCGGCAGCCGGCGAGCAGTTCGGCGCCGTGCGCCTGCCGCGCGTAGGTGAGGAGGTAGCTGTCCTCTATTTGGATGGGAACATCGATCACCCGGTCATCCTGGGCGCCCTGTACAACGCTGGGCACATGCCCCCCTGGCAGCTGCCGGATCAGGCAGCGCTGTCCGGCATGCGCAGCCAGGAACTGCGGACCGGAAGCAGCCAAGGCAGCCAGCTGGTGTTCGACGACACGCCCGATCAGCTCCAGGCGCAGCTGCGATGCGACCATCAGCATAGCCAACTCAGTCTCGGACATATCACACGTGTCGAAACCGTCGCCGGCCGCCAGGACGCGCGCGGAGCCGGATGGGAGCTGCGCACCGACGGACATGGCGTGGCACGCGCGGCCAAGGGACTGGTCATCACGACGCATGGCCGATCGGGCGCCCGCGGCGCGGTCAAGGATCTGCGCGAAAGCGTAGAAGAACTTGACCGTCGCGCGCGGGAACATGGGTTTCTGGCCGATTCAGCCCATGCCAACGAGGCGCAGCCAAGCAGCCAAAGACAGGAAGACGTGGCCGACGCGGTGCGCGGTATGAACGAAGAAATCGCGGGCACGGCGGCGCAGCAATTCCCCGAGCTCGCTGCACCGCATCTGGTGCTGTCCAGCCCCGCTGGAATCGCCTGCACAGCGGCGGGAACGGCGCATCTGGCCAGCGGGGCGCATACCGCCATCACCAGCGCGCGCCACTTCTCGGTCGCGGCGGGCGCCAGCTTCTTTGCCAGTGTCCGCCAATCCCTGCGGTTCTTTGTGCAGAAGGCGGGCATGAAGCTGATCGCAGCTGCCGGGGACATCGACATGCAGGCGCTGACGGACGGGATCAGGCTTCTCGCAAAGCTCGACATCAAGCAGGAAGCCAACCGCATTGTCCTCAGCGCCAAGGAGGAGATCCTGATCGATGGCGCCGGCAGTTTTGCGCGCTTCGGCGCCGGCGGGATCGAATTGGGCAGCAAGGGCAGCTTCACCGTGCATGCGGCCCAGCACAGCTTCGAGGCCGCACGCGCGCTGAGCGTCGCACTGAATTTTCCGCCGCCAGCCCAGCTTAAGGAGGAAGCACGCGGTGCGATGCACTTTTCCACCCATGCCCAGGCGGAAGGGCGGGCCGGCCATGGCATGCCATGTGAGCTCTTCAAGAACGGTACGTTGATCGAAACCGGCAAGCTCGATCAGCACGGCGGTATCGCGTTTCAGCATGAGCTGGATGCTGATGCCAGTTATGAGCTGAGGCTTCCAGGCGGGCAAGCCTTCGTGGTCGATGCGACCCAACATGAGACGGCGCATGAGGTCCACTCCAGCGTGGGCTATCACGGATTCACCCACGAGGGGCCACTCCTGACGAACGACGAAACCTCAATCGAACAGCATCGCCTGAATGAAAAGGAGGCCGGGGATGTCTGACATGAACAAGAACGCCCACTTGTACAGGCAATTCGCGTGCTACAACAAGGCGACGGGGCCACAGGTCTGCCTGTCGGCTCCATGGTGGATACGCACACCGGAGCGCTTCTACCAGCCGCGCCACGGCTGCGTACTGGAGCCCTTAAACTGCGGCAAGGCTGTGTTCGAACGCATCCACAAAGATATCAAGGCAGCCAGGCGCAGCATCGACATCATCACCTGGGGATTCGATCCCGGCATGGTGCTTATCCGGAGCGGTGTTTCAAGCAACGGGGTGCGTTATGGCGATCTGCTCAAGCAGGCTGCCAAATCCTGCATCGTCAGGATACTCGTGTGGCATGACGACGCCATTACGCATCTCATGATGAAGAATAATCCCGGAATCATGGGTACCCGCTTTCCGGTCATCGGCGGTCCCGCCGGGTACCTCGGCACCGAGCATCAGCAGTACAACGAACAGTGGTTCGATGAAGCCATCGATGGCGCGATCCCGAACCTGTGCCTGCGCGTGCGCGAAGTTGCTTTGAAGTTCAGGAGCCCCGCTCTGAAGGAAGAGAGCTATGCCATCTCGCTCACTGGGGCGATCAGCTCGGCCTACCCCACTCATCATCAGAAAATGGTCCTGATCGACTACGAAGATCCCATGCATGCGGTCGGATATGTCATGGGGCATAACTCGGTGACCGACTTCTGGGATACGGAACAGCACAGCTTTCGCGATCCGCTCAGGGAAACGCTGTTCACGAAAAATCCTGCGGACGAAGAATGCCATTGGTATCAAGCCACCGACGAAGCAGCAGATCGCTTCGACCTTTTGATTGGCAGACGCAGACCGGGGCAACTGACCAGGACCCAGAAGCGTCTCTATGAGTTCATTAACAAACACGGCCTCACGGCCAAGCCCTATCAGGACGTCTCGGTGCGTATGCAGGGGCCAATCCTATATGACCTGAACCACAACTTCTGCGAGGGCTGGGCGGATTCGCGTACTGCAAGCAAGATGCTCAGGCTCGCCATTTGGCTGGGCATGGGAGTCAAAAGCGTGCTCCCCTTGCCGAGCCGGCTATCTGACCAGATGGAGCATACGGCCGACGTGCAGCTATCGCGCATGCCCGACCGCGATTTCATCACGCGCAGAGCTAAGCTGGACGCGTCGGCGTTCAAGCGAACCGGCGCGAAGCACAGCGCGCAGCTGATGCGCACTCAGCCCGAACATGGGGAGAAGGGCATCAAGGAGTGCTATGCCAACCTGACGCGTCAGATCCAGCACTACATCTTCATCCAGAACCAATATGTCCAGTACCCGGACTGGGCGGAGCATCTTATCGAATGCGTGAGGAACCTTCGCAAAGCCGGCTACGAGGAACCGATCTACGTCTTCATCCTGACCTCGACGCCGGAATCGACCGGCATGGATCTGCCGACCTATGAAGTCGCGAAGAGACTGGGGCGGAGTGAAACCATGATCGTCGAGCACAACGAAGCGCTCGCCCGCGCAGAGAAGGGACAAGGGCCAAATCCAATCTCGCCTGCCGAGATGATGCTGGACGGAATCAACGTGGTCATGGGTTCGCTGTGGACGTGCGCAAGCGTTCCCAAAATGCCCACTGACTACGAAGAGATCTACATCCACGCCAAAGTCGCGATCGTGGACGACGCGGCTTTCACGATCGGTTCAGCCAACCTGAACGTACGAAGCATGGCGCTTGACAGTGAACTCAACGTGCTGAGCCAAGCTAAGGATGTCGCGTTTGCGCTGCGCGCGAAGCTATTTCAGCAGTGCACCGAAGATTCTGGGCCAGTCGCATTCGAGAATATGGCTGACACCTTTGGGAAGTGGACAGCGCTGTCCGAGAAGAATCTCGCAAATATGCGAACGCTTTCTCCACTGAAGGGTCAGCTGGTCGCATTTCATGTCGACCGCAAGCCTGGCTCGCCGGTGATTTGAGATGCGAATCCGTCACGCCATCATTGCGCTCGCTACGCTGCTCGCTTTGACAGGCAGCGCTGCCATCATTCAACGCCAATTGGAGTACGTAAAAATGCACACGATGCCTGCCGGGCTGCGCGCCTTCAAGCTCTCTGATCCGCTCCCCCTTTGTGGACGATGGAAGGACCACATGCCCCGTGACCGCGACGCAAACGTCTATGCGCGCTATATTAAGGCCCGCAAATTCTGGCGCAGCAAAATCGAGTACAAATTCAAGCGCGACGAATTGCAGGCAATCCTGGACGAAGTGCAGTGGGCAGCGAACAAAGGCGACTGGGGAGCAATAGCACTCTTGTCCCACTTCTACTTCGATGGCTTAGGCCATCTGGATACAAATAAGGTCCTCGATAAAGATGGTGAAAAGCACGTTGCTCTTTCGCGGAGTGCAATAGCCGCAGGGCAAGCCTGGGGCTACTACAACCTTGGCGTCGCACACGAATATGGCTATGGCGGTGCGGCAATGGACGAGACGATCTCCTGGGCCTACTTTCTCAGAGCCGCCGAAATGGGAAGCCCTGATGCGCAAATGGCGTTGGCAGAAGCATATGGGCAGGCGCGGCGTTTTGAGGATGAACGGACGATGCTCTTATGCGCCTTCCACCAAGGACATGGCGCCGCCGCACACGCCCTGGGGCTCGCAGCCGAGGTGCGCCACCAATTTGGCGAAGCCATCCGCTACTACCAAGAAGGAGTCAAGCTTGGGTACGGAAAAAGCGCGACCTCTCTCATGCTGGTTTTCAATCCGCAATATTGGGGTGAAAACGATAAGAATGAGGAAGCTGAACTTCGCAAGCTCCAGATTTATCCCGACCCCGAAAGGTCCGGGCAATACAGGGAAATTGGCGAAATCCTCAGCATCAACCCTGACCTCCGGTTAGGGCAACTCGACAGAGTCCTTCCTCTCCCGCCGGCCGAACTTCCGGAGTGGCAAGGACTTGATGCTGCACTCACTCCCGAACCACTTGGCTCACCTACCTACTGAAATGCCCCGTATTTCCCCCTCTCAAGGCCAACTGGCCGCCTTTCACGTTGATCAAAAGCCAAACGCGTCGGTGATCCGAAATGCCATCCCGTCGAATCATCATAGCTTTGCCAATCAGCAGGTGCTCTCATCAATGCTGTGTTTAATCGTAAAAATCGCGAAGACAGCCAAATGGGGCACCGCATGAGCCGTGGCAGATCAGTGAAAGCGTTACTGACAATCCTGCTCGGAATAGCCCTGTTGCGAACACTCACTCCCACATTTTCCTATGAGGAGGTAGCTTTGCCCGTACCTATCGACCTGAGTCCGCGTCTTCAAGCGCTATTTAAGAAGACAAAATTGGTTTGTTTTGGCAGATATGCGCTGGAAATACCAGTGGATGCGGAATTAACGTGGGGCGAAATTTGGTTTCCTTCCGACATCACTGCAATTGACGGCGGATGGGAGGCTGCCCAAAGGGAGCTCGATCATGATCTCGCTAGCATACGGAAGCAGAATCCAACGTCCGAGGTCGTCTACAACGAGGAAGGTCCCGTCAAAGAAAGCAGGCAAATTCGCTACTATGAGAGCAAGCACTCAAAGCAATATGCGCTTCTCCGTTTTCGGACGTACATCAGCAAGGGCGACCTCAATTTCTTGCTCAGAGGATCGCTTCCACATGGAATGACGGAACAGGAAGGCATTGATAGGCAAGCTGCACGCGCGAAGAGCTTACGGCTACGAGTTCCCGACGAGATACCAAGCGAACCGGGCTATTGCATTCCATACGGATTTATGACGGACGCAAGCTACTCGGATCAGGAGATGGTCAATGTAGGTATCCATTTGTTCGGTCTGCCCGATGTCACTCTTTCGATTAGCTCAAATAAGAATGCCTACGCCGACCTTGAACCTGACGATTTTGAGAACCGCGCACGGCGCGAACTGTCACTGCTGAACCGGATCAAACAGGCACAGGCTGACCAAGGCCCGCATTACCCTAAGCGAACCGTCCTGCGGGAAGGGAAGCGCGATGTGAATCATTGGCATGGCGAAGAGTCGTTGATCGTACGAGCCGACGGCACCCACGACTTTGAATGGGCCCTCGTCGGCACACCGAAAGACGTTGCGAATCCCTCCGAGTTCAACGTCACAATGTTCACCAAGGTCGAACACAACATCATCGGGGCTGCAGAGTCATCCTCTTTATCCGATGAAGAAGCCGTTGCACTCTGGGACAAGTTGCTGTCTGGCCTTAAGTTCCGTGTGCGCGTCCCCGGTGCGCCAAGAGACTCCTACTACTACCCCAAGGAGTGAATCGAACATGAAACATCAAGGACGCAGCGTCATCCGGATGGGCGACAAGACCAATCACGGTGGGACTGTCATCGGCGCCTCCTCGGAGACAAGGGTCATGGGTATCATCGCGGCGCTTGAGGGTGACCTAAGCTACTGCCCGCAATGCAAAGGAAACTTTGCAATCAAGACCGATGGAGGTGGGGCGCGGCACCATGGCAGGCCCTATGCCTATGAGGGCGACGTAACGGAGTGCGGTGCAAAATTGTCGGCGTCCCTCGCTTGACGCCCTGCCGGTTCGCTACTGGTGTCGTAGCGCCACCGGAGTGGTGCCGAACTCACGCTTGATCAATTTGCGCAGCGCGGTGGCGTCCTGGTAGCCGACCTTGGCGGCGACGGCTTCGATGGACAGACCGGTCGATTCGATCAAGTGCGATGCCTTGAGCAGGCGGCGGCGCTGGATGAACTTGACGGGCGATACGCCGGACGCCGCTTCGATTCGCCGCGCCAGCGTCTTGGGCGAGACGGCCAGGGCGGCGGCCAGCCCGCTCACACTGATCGGCTCATCCAGGCGCGCGTCGATCCAGCGCTCGGCTGCCGCCACCGTCGGGTCGCTCTGGCGCACATGGCTTTGGATCATGTAGCGCGCCTGCGAAGGGCGCTGGTCGATCAGCAGGTAGCGCGAACAGAGATGGGCCACGTTCTGGCCCATGGTCTCGGCGGTGACAGCCAGGGCCAGATCGAGCTGGGCGAACGCGGAACCGCAGGTCAGATAGCGTGCGTCCCGCACCAGCATGCGCGTCTCGTCGAGCCGCACCTCGGGATAGCGCGCGCGGAAGTGGTGGGCGAGCCACCAGGTCATCGTGACGTGCCGGTCCGCCAGCAGCCCAGTCTCCGCCAGCAGGAACACCGACGAACAGGCCGCTGCCACTTGCGTCGAAGCGGGCAGTGAGCGCAGCAAGGCCAACGCCGCCTTGGCATCGGCCTGCGCCAAGCGGCCGGCGATGCCCTCCTCCGATACGAGGCCCAGCCCCGGCACCACCACCCAGTCCGGGCGCTGCGCCGCCACTTGGCCGAACGTCAGGTCCGCCGCCAGCCGCATGCCGCCGCCGGTGGTCACCGTCTTGCCGTACGCAGCCACGCGCAGCTTGACGACACCAGCCTTGCCGCCGCGCGCCTGGAACGCCTGCGCGGTGCGGAAGGTGTCCAGGATGATGGCCAAGCCGGAATCCATCATTCCGTCCAGGGCCAGGATTACGATCGTATTCATGCGTCCATTTTGACATGAATCGGTTCTTTTTGGCCAACCGGTTGCGGTGCGCTGTCGAGGGCAAGATAGAGCGCCTGTTCGATCCCGAGGGCGTAGCCGGCAATGGCCGCAGCCTGGTCGGTGCCGTTGATAATGCGGCGCGCGCCCAGATAGTCGGTCTGCTCGCCGGCGATGAAGTCGGCGAGGCGCTTCCCGGTGAACAGACCTTCGCGCATGCCAAGCGAAAGGATGCGGTAGGCGGGCAAGGGCTCGAGCGCGCGGTCCGGGTTATCCACCAGAGCTGCGCGCATGCCCAGGCGCTGGCCCAGGCGCGCGTAGTTGGTGCGGCCCGTGATCTGCACGTAGCCCCGCCCGCGATAGCGCTTGCCGTCGCCCGGTTGCGTGTTTCCGAGCCGCGCGCCGACCGTGGTGGTCGGCTCGTAGCGGCCGAAATAGGTGTCGCTGCCGTATTCCGCGATCGGCAGCCAGGTGTCGGCGCACTCGTGCTTCACCGTGGCGAGCATATAGGCGGCCCAGCGCATGTCGGTCACGTCCGGATCGAGCTGCATATAAGCGAGCAGCGCGTCGAGTGCGGTGCGCTTGTTGGCGGGAAGGGGCGCGAAGCGCTCCTCGTAGGCGCTGAAAAACGTCTGGTGATTGAACCACATGCTGCTCTCCTTCGCGGCTGTCGGAACAGCCAGCGTAAGGAAGGCGGGGCACGGCCCTGTTGATGTGGCTCTAAGCGTCGGCGGGCTGATACGCCTGCATGATGCGTGCGATCGCGCCGTTCGCGGCCAGCCGTTCAAGTGCCCCGACCACCTGAGCGTCCACCTGCGTACCCGCCTGGCCGCGCAGGAGTTCGAGCGCCGCGTCCACGCTCCACGGCTCCTTGTAGGGCCGGCGCGACGTGAGCGCGTCGAACATATCCGCCACGCGTACGATGCGCGCCGCCAGCGGGATCGCGTCTCCAATCAGGCCATGCGGATAGCCGCTGCCGTCCACGCTCTCATGGTGGCCGACGGCGATGTCGCGCGCCATGGCGTAGAACGGGTTGTCGCCCAGGATGTGCAGGCCATGTTCGGGATGGCGCCGCATCACGGTCCATTCCTCGGCATCGAGCTTGCCCGGCTTTTTCAGGATCTCGTCGGGGATGTACAGCTTGCCCACGTCGTGCAGGATGCTCATCACGCCCATGTGGCGTGCCTCGTCCGCCGCCAGGCCCATCTCGGCCGCCAGCGCTTCGGTGAAGTGCTGCACGCGCTGCACGTGGTAGCCGGTGTCCAGGTCCTTGCCTTCGCAGGCGACGGACAGCATGGAGACGGCGTCGAGGTAGGCGCGCTCCAGGTTCAGGTTCGCCTCCTGCAGACGGCGGCCCAAAGTCAGGCTTTCGAGCGCGCGCACCACGGTCAGGCGCAGGTTCTCCGGCTCCCACGGCTTGGTGATGTACTTGTACAGGCCCGCCTCGTTCACGCAGCGGACCAGCGACTCCATATCGGAGTAGCCGGTCAGGAGGATGCGCACCGCCTCGGGCTGCTCTTCCATCGCGAACTTGAGCACCTGGTCGCCGGTCACGTCGGGCATGCGCTGGTCGGAAATCACGAGGTCGATCCGCTGGGTGCGCAGCAGCTCGATGGCGGCGGCGCCGGAATCGGCGGTGAAGATGCGGTACTCGCGTCGGAAAGTGCGCGCCAGGCTGTCCAGGATGTCGGTCTCGTCGTCGACGAACAGCAGTTTGAATCGGTCGTCGGTCATGGCTGGGTTCCTTCCGTGGGTTGGGGGCGCATGCGGATCGACAGGGTGAAGGTGGCGCCTTTACCCGGCTCGCTGCGCACGTCGATGCGCCCGCCGTGCTTTTCGACGATGCCGTACGAGATCGACAAGCCCAGACCCGTACCCTCGCCGACCTTCTTCGTGGTGAAGAAGGGATCGAAGATCTTGCCGAGCACCTCGGGCGCGATGCCCTTGCCGTTGTCGGCCACGCTCACGCAGGCAAAGTCGCCGTCGCGCCAGGTGGCGATGGCCAAGGTGCCGCTGCCGTCCATGGCCTGGATCGCGTTGTGGATCACGTTCATGAACACCTGGTTGATCTGGCCGGCGAAGCACAGCACGGGCTCGTTGAGGCGGTAGTCCTTGGTGACGGCGATGCGGTTGCGGATCTGGTGCTGCAGCAGCGCGAGGGTGTCGTCGATGCCGTCTTCCAGGCGCACGCTTTTGAGCTCCGCCTCGTCCAGCCGCGAGAAGCTGCGCAGCGAACTGACGATCTCCTTGATCCGCGCCGCACCCGACTTGCCGCTGCGGATGATCTTGACCGTGTCCTCCTTGATGAAGTCCAGGTCCATCGCGCGGATCTTTTCCTCCACCAGCGCCTGCTGGGCGGGGTCGAGCGACAATGCGCGCAAGGAGTCGATCAGCGCCAGCAGCTCATTGGTGTACTCCTCCAGGTGCGGGAAGTTGGCATAGATGAAGCCGATCGGGTTGTTCAATTCATGCGCCACGCCGGCGACCAGCTGGCCGAGCGACGCCATCTTCTCGGACTGCACCAGCTGCCCCTGCGCGGCCTTCAGTTTGGCCAGCGCGCCGGACAGCCCGGAGTTGGCGGCTTCCAGCGCGGCGGTGCGTTCGCCGACCCGCTGTTCGAGCGTCTTGTTCAGGAGCGCCAGTTCTTCCATCGCGCGTTCGCGCTCGCGCGAGGTGCTTTGCAGGTTCTCGGCCATGCCGTTGAAGGCGCGCGCCAGCGTACCCATTTCGTCGTCGCCGCTGACCGGGGCGCGCGCCGACAGGTCGCCCGAGCGCGTGATCTGCGCGACCACGCCGGTCAGGGCCTGGACCGGCTCCGTCAGGCGCCGCGAGAGCCAGCGCACCGCCAGCAGGATCGGCAGCGCCAGCGCGAGGCCGAGCGCGACCAGCTGCACCGCAGCGCTGCGGATCGGCTGTTCGGCGGCCTGCGCATCTTCCAGCGCGGCGATGCGCCAGCCCGCCAGGAAGGCACTGGCCGCGCCGGCATAGCCAGCCACATAGCGCGCACCGCCGGCTTCGAGGCGCGCGTCGTGCCTGGCCAAGGCCGCCACATCGACCGCGAGACCGTCCGCGAACAGCAGCGCGGGCGGCGTGCCCGCGAAAACGACGACGTGCGGCCCGCGTCCGGCGAGCAGCTTTTCGATGCCGCTCCAGGGCAGCGTGACGACCAGGCTCCCGAGCGGGAAGCCCGCTGCAAAGCTGGCGCGCATCGGCACGTTCAGGGCGACGATCTGGCCAGGACCAAGCGGATTGGCGTGGGCATCGATCAAGGCCGGCGCGTCGCCACGCGGGCGCCACACGGCAGGCAACGTGGCCTGCGCAAGCGCGGCCGTCGAGGAGGCTACCAGCCGTTCCTGCGCGTCGAAGGCATAGATCTCGCCTTCCAGGCCGTATTGTTCCTTGAGGCTGGCGAGGGTGCGCGCGACCCGCTTGTCCACGTCGCCGGAGACGAGATCGTTCATCACGTCCAGGTGCGACCATGCATGCAGGTTGGTTGCGACGCCGCCCAAGCGGTTGGCCACCAGCTCGGCGCGCTGGTCGGCCAGGCGGGTCAGCGCCTCCGTCTCCGCCTTCATCATGGCGCTGCGCACGCCGCTGAATACCACCAGTGCCGTCAGGATGTAGGTGATGAAGAAGATGCCGGCGAAGGATGCCAGCAACTTGCGGCCGATCGACCCGTTCATGGCACGCGCGCCAACACCTTGACGTTCTTCGGCACGACGCCAGCGCTGACGTAGCCCACGGCGCCCGGCACCTTCTGCACGAAGGCCAGCACGGCCTGGTCGGACTCCTGGACGATGGGCGGCAGCTTGCCCTTGAAGTGCATCTGGTTCCAGAACGCAGCCAGCGCCGCGGGGCTCTGGTGCAGCACGGTGGCGGAAAAGCGCGCACGCTCCGCGCTCTGCGCTTCCCGGTTGACGGGCACAATGAATTCGCCGCCCCGCCAGGAAGAGGTCTTGAGGAGGTAGATCGCGGCCAGCGCTTCCGGGCTGAGGGCGGCCTCGGGGACGCTTGGGTGGGCGATCACCAGCAGTTCCTCGGCGCGCGCGGGCAGCATGCCGAACAGGAGCAGGAGCAGGCAGGTGAGGCGTCCCATGGCCGCTCCTAGAACAGCACCGCCAGCGACGCCTGCACGCCGGTGCGGATGCCAAGCACCGCGCCCGACTGCTTCACGTATTCGAGCTTCCACAGCACGGCCGGGTCCTGGCGCCAGGTGAGACCCACCAGCGCATTGCGCGAACCCTGGGCGGCATTGCGGTCGTCGTAGCGTTCATAGCGGGCCAGCACCGACCAGCGCTCGTCGAGCGCATAGCTGCCCATGACATACGCGCCGCGTTCGCGGGCGTGCAGCCGGACCGGGTTCGCACCCTGGATGTGGATGTAGACAGCTTCCGTCTCGAACTGCACGCGGCCGTACGTGCGGCGCGCGTTCAGGCCCGCCAGCAGCTGGACGTCGTCGCTGCCGCGCACGCGGGCGCGCTGCAGGGATAGTCCCAGCTTGTCGGTCAGCCCGCTGGCCCAGGTCAGGTGCAGGCCCGCCACTTCATGGAAACTGCGCTCGCTCTGGCGCCGGCGGAATTCGCCGGCGGGCTGCCAGTACAGCTGCGCTTCCGGCCAGCCGTCTTCGGCGCCGGCGTATTGCAGGGCGAGGCCGGTGGCATATTCCGGAAAGCCGCGCTTGGTGGTGAGCGGACGGGTGGTGGTGGCCACCAGCGGCGCGGCGTGGATGTTGTTCCACTCGCCCACCGGTGTGAGCATCTTCCCGACCCGCAGCGTCAGGTCGGAAGTGAGCGCGGTATCGTTGTAGAGGCGTTCGACGACGAAGTTGGGATGGTTGTCGGCCAGTGGCCGGCGGCCTTCGCGCCACAGACTGGCGCCGCTGAATTCGGCCTCGAAAAAGGGATTGAGGTAGCGGTTGAAGCGGCCGCCGACGAACAGGCTGAGGTCATCGACGATCAGCTGGCGCACGTCGCCGCGCGGCGCTTCGGCCACCAGGTTCAGGTAGCCGGCGATGTTCACCGGGCCGGCGGTGACGCCCTCGCCCAGGTTGTAGTTGCCGGCCCAGGCCGGAGCCAGCGCCACCAGGCACGCCCCTGCCAGCCAGCCGCACTGCAGCGCCTTCATGCTGTTGCCCAAAGTTAATCTCACCCGATTCTACAACCATACTATGAATAGGGGAATAGGTGGTCAACATCAATTTGCGCTTTCGTGTACATCAACGAACATCGGATTGATGGCGGCGTAGGGTGCGGCGGCGGCAGTCACCGGACCGGATGCACCCGTGGCGAGAAAATCCGCCGCCAGTTCGGCCGTTCGGCGCCACAGGGTTTGCGGCAGCCAGGAGCCGGCGCTGAGGCGGCGCACGCCCAGCGCGGCCAGTTCGGCGGCCGGCGGCAGCCCGGGCCAGGCGATCACGTTCAGCCGCAGCGGCGTGCCGCGGGCGATCGCGCTGATCGCCTGCGTGTCCGTCAGGGCCAGCGGGAAGATGCCATCCGCGCCAGCCTGCGCATAGATGGCGCAGCGCGCCAGCACCTCCTCCGTCATGTGCTGCGGCTGCACCAGCCGGCGGGCGTGGACGTCGGTGCGCACATTGATGTACAGCTTGACGCCGGCACGTTCGGCCGCGGCGCGGGCGTACTCGATCTTCCGCGCCAACAGGTCCGGAGCGGCACTGCCGTCCTGGATGTTGATGCCGGCCGCGCCGGCGTCGACGAAGCGTTCCACCAGCGCGCCGACCTGCGCCGGGTCGTCGGAGTAGCCGCTCTCGATGTCGACGCTGAGCGGCACCCTGAGCACGCGCGCCATGCGGCACACGCAGGCCAGATGTTCGGCCGGCGGCAGCGCGTCTCCGTCCGGATAGCCAAGCGACCAGGCCACGCCGGCGCTGGTGGTGGCAATGGCGCGAGCGCCCTGGCGTTCGATCAGGAGGGCGCTGCCGGCGTCCCAGGCGTTCGGCAGGATCAGGGGCAGCGGCTGGCGGTGCAGGCGATGGAAAAGTTCGACGGTATGCATGGCGCCATCCTAATACAGTCCCACAGGAGTGATAATATCAATTAAATCACATCATTTATGATCTGCAGGACACAATGGAATTACACCTGATCGAAGTCTTCGCCTGCGTGGTGGAGGAGCACAGCTTCTCGAAGGCTGCGCACAAGCTGCGCCTGACGCCTTCCGCTGTCAGCAAGCTGGTGAAGGCACTGGAACGCGATCTCGGCGCCCAGCTCCTACGCCGCACGACGCGATCGATGGCGCTGACCGATGCCGGGCGCGAGTTCTATCTCGAATGCGCGGAGTCCCTGGACCGGTTGCGCGACGCCTGCCGGCGGGCGCAGGAGTCGAGCGAGGCGCCGCATGGCACGCTGCGCGTCAGCATGCCGCTCTCGTTCGGCCAGAGCGAGGTCGTGCCGCACCTGGCCGCCTTCCTCGACGCCTATCCCGAAGTCGACCTGGACCTCGTGCTGACGGACAGCTACCTCGACCTGGTGGCCGAGCGCGTCGGGCTGGCGATCCGGATCGGCCAGTTGGACGACTCCACGCTGGTCGCGCGCAAGCTGCTGCCGAACCGGCGCGTGCTGGCCGCCGCGCCTGCATACCTGGAACGGCATGGCGCGCCCCAGGACGTGGACGTGCTGAAGGAACACGCCTGTCTCGTCTCGACCGCCAAGCGCGGCGAACTGTGGCAGCTAGTGGGACCGGACGGCGCGGAGCGCTCGCTGCGTCCCGTCGGCCGCGCGCGCGCCAATAACGCCGATGCGGTGAAGCGCCTCGCCATCGATGGCCAAGGCATCGTCTTCCTGTCCGTGGTCTCGCTGACGGCGGAGCTGAAGTCCGGCGCTTTGGTGCCGGTGCTGCCCGCGTGGACGGGCCATGAAACCGGCGTGTACGCCGTCTATCCGCCCGGCCCCGTCAGTCCCACCGCCCGCGCGCTGACCGATTTCCTCGCCGCGCGCTGGTAAACCAGGGTCACAAACCAGGGTCAGGTCGCCCATTGCGTCAAAATTTGCCATGGCAAATTTTGACGCAATGGGCGACCTGACCCTCAGGGGTTGAGGCGGGCGATGGTGGCGTCGGGAATGCCCCAGGCGCGCAGGATGTCGGCGCTGTGGGCCCCGGGGGCGTCCGGCATGTCGGGGACGGGCGGGGGCGTGCGCGAGAAGCGCGGGGCGGGCGCGGGCTGGATCACACCCGCCACGTCGATGAAGGTGCCGCGCGCAGCGTTGTGAGGGTGCTGGGGCGCTTCGGCCAGGTCCAGCACCGGGGCGAAACAGGCTTCGCTGCCTTCCAGCAGCGCGCACCACTCGTCGCGCGTGCGCAGGGCAAAGATGCCGGCCAGGCGTTCCTTCAGCTCGGGCCAGCGCGCGCGATCCAGTTGCGCGGCGAAGTCGGGGTCGTCGATGCCGGCCAGTTCCAGCAGGCGCGCGTAGAACTGCGGCTCGATCGCGCCGACCGAAACGAAGCGGCCGTCGGCGCAGGCATAGGTGTCGTAGAAGTGCGCACCGCCATCGAGCATGTTGGCGCCCCGCTCCGCCGACCAGGCGCCGAAGGCGCGAAAACCGTACACCATCGCGCCCAAGAGCGCGGCGCCGTCCGTCATCGCTGCGTCAACCACCTGGCCGCGACCGGACTTCTGCGCGTCCAGCGCGGCGCACAGGACCCCGAACGCGAGCAGCATGCCGCCGCCGCCAAAGTCGCCCAACAGGTTAAGCGGCGGCGCGGGCGGCGAATCGGGCCGCCCCATCGCGTGCAGCATGCCGGACAAGGCGATGTAGTTGATGTCATGCCCCGCCACCTGGGCCAGCGGTCCGTCCTGACCCCAGCCGGTGACCCGGCCGAACACCAGCTTGGGATTGCGCGCGAGGCAGGCGTCCGGCCCCAGACCAAGGCGCTCCATCACGCCCGGCCGGAAGCCTTCGATCAGGATGTCGGCCCGCTCCACCAGATCGAGCAGGGTGTCGCGCGCGAGCGAATCCTTGAGGTCCAGCGCCAGCGAGCGGCGGCCGCGCGCCATCACGTCGTAGCGCGTGCCCAGCATGGGAAAGGGATTGGCGGCCCCCGGCGCAGCCTTGCGATCGATGCGGATCACCTCCGCGCCCATGTCCGCCAGCAGCATGGCCGCGAACGGGCACGGGCCGAGGCCCACCATCTCGATGACCTTCAGTCCCGCCAGCGGTCCACTCATATCGTCCTCACAGGGAGCGTGCGATGATTTCTTTCATGATCTCGTTCGCGCCGCCGTAGATGCGCTGCACGCGCGCATCGACGTACATCTGGGCGATCGGATACTCCAGCATATAACCATATCCGCCGAACAGCTGCAGGCACTGGTCCACCACCTTGCACTGCAGGTCGGAGATCCAGTATTTCGCCATTGAGGCGCGCACGGTGTCCATGCGCCCTTCCACCATGTCCTCGATGCAGCGGTCGATGAACACGCGGGCGATGGTGGCCTCGGTCTTGATCTCGGCCAGCACGAAGCGGGTGTTCTGCAGCTCGATCAGGGGCTGGCCGAAGGCGTGGCGCTCGCGCGTGTAGTCCACTGTCAGCTTGAGCGCCCGCTCGATCGACGCCACGCCGGCCACGCCCAGGATGGTGCGCTCATACGGCAGCTCGTTCATCAGCTGCGCGAAGCCCTTGCCTTCCGCGCCGCCCAGCACGTTCTCGCGCGGGACACGGGCGCCGTCGAAGAACAGTTCGCAGGTGTCCTGCCCCTTCTGCCCCATCTTCTCCAGGATGCGCCCGACGCGGAAGCCCTCGCCGCAGTTGCGCGTCTTCAGCAGCATCAGCGATACGCCCTTGGCGCCCGCCGCCGGATCGGTCTTGGCCACGACCAGGATCAGGTCGGCCAGGTAGCCGTTGGAGATGAAGATCTTCGAGCCGTTCAACACATAATGGCCGCCCTGTAGAACGGCGGTCGTGCGGATGCCCTTGAGGTCGGAACCGGCGCCGGGTTCGGACATGGCGATGGCCGCCACCATTTCGCCGCTGGCCAGCAGCGGCAGGTAACGCCGCTTCTGCTCCTCGGTCCCTTGGTTAAGGATGTAGTGCGCGACGATGGCATGCACGTGGATGCCGAACGCGGTGTCGCCCGCATAGCTCAGCTCCTCGAACGCCACGCTCTGGTGTGCGAACGTGCCGCCGGAGCCGCCGTATTCCTCGGGGATGTCCGCCAGCAGGATGCCCATCTCGCCCGCCTTGTTCCACAGCGCGCGGTCCACGTACTGCTGCTTGCGCCAACGTTCCTGGTGCGGCGTGATCTCGGCCTCGATGAAGCGGCGCACCGCGTCGCGAAAGCCTTCCAGTTCTGCCTGATCCATGGCTTAGCGCCCCCGATACATGGTGACGACGCAGGCGCCGCCCAGGCCCAGGTTGTGCTGCAGGGCGACGCGCGCGCCTTCCACCTGGCGCGCGCCGGCGCTGCCGCGCAACTGATGCGTGAGCTCGTAGCACTGCGCCAGGCCGGTCGCGCCAAGCGGGTGGCCTTTCGACAGCAGGCCGCCGGACGGATTGGTCACGACCTTGCCGCCATAGGTGTTGTCCCCCGCGCGGATGAACTGGTCTGCCCCGCCCTCCGGGCACAGCCCGAGCGCCTCGTAGGTGATCAACTCGTTGTGGGCAAAGCAGTCGTGCAGCTCCACCACGTCCAGGTCGTCCGGGCCGATGCCGGCTTGCTCGTACACCTTGGCCGCCGCTTCCTTGGCCATGTCGTAGCCGACCAGGCGCATCATGTCGCCCGATTCGAAGGTGCTGGGACGGTCGGTGGTCATGGCCTGGGCGGCGATCGACACGTCGGTGCGCAGGCCGTGCTTCTTCGCAAAGTCGGCGGAAACCAGCACCGCGGCGGCGGCGCCACAGGTGGGAGGACAGGCCATCAGGCGCGTCATCACGCCGTCCCAGATCACGGGCGCGTTCATCACGTCCTCCGTGGTCACCTCCTTGCGGAACAGCGCCAGCGGATTGTTGACGGCGTGCCGGCTGGCCTTGGCGCGGATACGGGCGAACGCCTCCAGCGGCGTGCCGTACTTGCGCATGTGGGCCTGGCCCGCCCCGCCGAAGTAGCGCAGCGCCAGTGGAATCTCGGCGTGGCCGACCAGCTTGTCGGTGACGGCGTCGAAGGGATCGAAGGGGCTGGGCCGGTCGGTGAAGACGGAGGCCAGCGCGCCCGGGCTCATCTGCTCGAAGCCGAGCACCAGCACGCATTCGGCGGCGCCGCTTTGCACCGCCTGGCGCGCCAGGAACAGGGCGGTGGAGCCGGTCGAACAGTTGTTGTTGACATTGACGATGGGGATACCGCTCATGCCGACCGGGTACAGGGCCTTCTGGCCGGCGGTGGAGTCGCCATAGACATAGCCGACGTAGGCCTGCTCGATCAGGTCGTAGCCGATGCCGGCGTCGGCCAGGGCTTCGCGCGCGGCCTGCGCGCCCATGGCGTCGTACACGGCGCCGGTGCCGGGTTTGGCGAAGGGGATCATGCCCACGCCGGTGACGAAGACTTCGCGGCTCATCTCACTCTCCAGTATAAAGACAGATTAGGTCGAGCGACCTATTTGCGCCGATTATAGGTCAGTCGTACTATTTGTCAAATCACGCATGCGATAATGCCGCCCATGTTGAACAGCGCCCTGAAGAACAAGCCATCGTCCACCACCGAGAAGGGGCTGGGCCGCGCGCAGGAGATCCTGCAGTGCGCGCGCACCATCCTGGCGGCGGACGGCTACGCGGGGCTGTCCATGCGGCGGGTGGCGGCCGAGGCGGGCATCAGCCTGTCCAACGTGCAGCACTACTACCCGGACAAGGATACGCTGCTCGAAGCCCTGCTGCTGTACACGATGGACGTGTTCCAGTCCAAGATCGATGCGATTTCCGCCGCCATGACGACCTCCACGCCGCTGGAGCGCTTCCTGTCGACGGCGGACATGTTCCTGGAAGAGATCACCGACCCGGTGACGCACGCCCTGTTCTTCGAGATCTGGGCGCTGGCTTCGCGCAATGCGTTCGCGTCGCGCCTGATGGACAAGATGCTGGCGCGCGAACGCAAGACGATCTACAACCTGATCCGCGGCTTGAATCCGGACCTGGACGACGAGGAGTACATGCAGCGCGCCATCCTGATGGTGGCGCAGATCGAGGGGATGATGCTGTTCCGCCTGAACCGGCACGCGCGGCGCGGGGAATTCATGGCGGTACGCGCCTCGCTGCGCAAGGCGCTGGTGCATTTGGCGACGGCGGCATAACCACCGTCACGCATGCAGGGCCACTGCTGCGCGATGGCGTCCTCAAAACCACCGTCATCCCCGCGGAAGCGGGGACCTCTGAAAAGGCGTTGATGGCAAGCGCTGATCCCGGTGGCGGCGCATAGCACCAGAGGCCCCCGCGTGCGCGAGGGTGACGGGAGTTACGCGGCCTGGCGCAGCTCCAGGCGCGCGCCGAACACGGAGGCGAACAGCTCGCGCCGCTCCTCCAGCAACTCGAACACGGCGTCCTTGGACAGCACATAGCGCTCCAGCAGCGTGTCCTTGAGCGATTCGATCACCGCCCGGTAGTCGCGCATCGCGGCCAGCGTGTGGCTGTACAACTCGTCCGACTTCTCCTCCACCTGGCGCAGCGTATGCTCGCCGTTGCTGTCGGTCTGGAGCTGCGTATAGTCGATCTTCGAGCGCGAATACATCGACAGCCGGTTGACCATCAAGTTCAGCATCTTGGTCGCCTTCTCGATGTCGTTCTGGCTGCCCACCGAGATGCCGCGGGCGCCGTAGAACAGCTCCTCCGCCGCCACGCCGCCGTACAGCTGCACCACGTCGCGCTCCATCTCCTCCAGGGTGCGCAGCGAGGTGTCGTCGCCCGACTGCAGCACGTAGCCCAGGGCGCCGATCTTGGACACGGCCTCGGTCGAAATCTTCAAGAGGTGCGACTTCTCCTTCACCTCCGCCAGCGCCATGCCGCCGCGCAGAAACGGATCGATCTGCATGAAGAAGTGCCCCAGCTCGTGCAGGGCGATGCGCTCGCGCTGCTTCTCTTTCTCCGCCGTGGTGGCGCGGTCGGTGAGACCGATGGTGGCGCGTTCGAAGGCGCGGAACATCACGTCGGTGTCGATCACCAGCTTTTCCTGGATCGAGATCAGGCTGGCGCGCTCCACCACCGTCTCGATCAGCGCCGGCGACAGGTTGGTGGTGATCTCCGCCACCTGGTCCAGGTCGAGGTTGTTCCAGTCGACTAGCCCCTCTTCCTTGCGGGCCAGGAAGCTGCGCAGCAGCTCCTTGCGCTCGGCCTTGTTCGGCAGGCGGAAGTTGATCTTGACCGAGAAGCGCCGCAGCATCGCCTCGTCCATCTCGCTGGAGGCGTCGTCGAAGTTGGACGCCACCACCCAGATCACGCCCGTACCCTGGTCGCTCTTGACGCCATCGAGCAGGCCAAGCAGGGTGTTGGCGGTATCGTCTTCCCATTTACGCTCGCCGCGCCCGCGCGGCATGAACAGGGCCTGGGCCTCGTCCAGGAAGATGATGCACTGCCCCTTCGCGCAGGCCTTGCGGTACAGGCTGTTCAAGGCCTTGGAGCCGCCGCCCACATAGCCCGATTCCAGCGCCGAACCCGAGGCCTGGATCAGCGGCACGTTCAGGCGCTTGGCCAGGTAACCGACCAGCTTGGTCTTGCCGGTGCCGGCGGGGCCGGTGAGCATGACGTTGAAGGGCTTATCGATGTTGTGCTGCTTGTACAGGCTGCGGTTGCGGATCATGTCCTCCAGATGCAGCACCTCGGTCTTGATGTCGTCCATGCCGATCAGGTCGTCGAGCGAGCCTTTGAGCTTGTCCGGGCTGATGACGGTGGCCGCCGGGCCGGTGCCGGGAATGCCGAACTTGAGCGCGTACAGCACGAAACCGATCACCAGGATGTCGAGCACATGGCGTTTGAGGAAGTCCGTCACTTCGGCGCGGGTCTGGTTGCCGCCCTCTTCCAGCATCACGGCCTTGTGCGCGGCCAGATAGTCGTCCTTGGCGATCGAATAGGGAATCGCGTTCTTGAGCAGCACTTCGCGCTCCAGCGCCGCGTGCGAGCTGCTCGGCACCTTCACCACGTGCAGCCGGTTCTCGCCCTTGAATTTGAGGATGTAGCGCGGCGCGTCCGACAGCGGCTTGGCCACCAGCAGGTAGTCGAGCTTGTCCCTCTGGGTGGCCAGCGCGGTAATCTCGGAAATATTCTGCGACTGCACGACCGGCATCGGGTCCTGCGCCACGTTGTCGCGCATAAGGAGGAAGGTCGCCGTCAGCGCAAGCGCGAGCAGCACGGCGACGCGCACGTAGACATTCTTGAGGGCGACCTGGATCTTGGCAAGCGTAGGCATAGGGACAGAAACTCGGCTGGAAACGGCACGCGAACGTGCCCATGGGCAAGACGGGATATGGGCACTATACCGCCAAAGAAAAGCGACGTGTCAGCGATTCCTGTAAAAATTTTTGCAGAGCAACGAAAACTGATAAAGCCGTCAACCACGGGGCTTACTTCCTTATCAGGCTGGCATATCCGCTTGCTAATTTGTTGCGAATGCTTCAGCGTGGCAAGGGTGCGCCGGCGGCGCGGCGCTGTGCTTTAATGAGTGAATGAGAACCCTGATTCTGGCATCCGTGCTGGCCGCCGCGGCCGGCTTCGCGGTGGCGGACGAGACCGCCCCGCGCGGCCAGCCCGCGCCCGCGCTCGCGGCCCAGCAGGCCGCCACCACGGTCGAGCTGCCGGAGCCGGACGTCTTTCTCATGATGCTGGTGGGACTGGTGCTGGTGGGCGTGCGCGCGAGCCGCGTCAGCACCCGCAAGTTCGGGGACGATTAGCGCTCGCTCAGGTGGCAGAGCTTGTCGATGCGCGCCGTGTCGACGCCATCCTTCATGGCCTTGGCGATGCACTTGGCCTTGTCGGCGCCCGCGTCGGAGGCGAGCAGGAAAATCCCGATCAAGACCGCGACGATCGCGGCCAGGTAGGCCAGGCCTTTCCAGAGATCCTTGTCCATGCGGACATTCTAGACTATGCCTGCAGCATTGCATGCAACTTGCCGATGGTGGCCCAGTTGCGCGAGGTGGTGGCGTCGCCGAGCGCCTTGCCGACCGCGGTGGCGGCCGGACTTTGCAGCAAGCCGACCGGACACCACACGTAGGCCGCGCGGCGGCCGACCGCCACCTGCTCCGGCCCCCACTGCATGGCCGCCAGCGGCTCGACCACGACCCGGTCCGCCGGCCGCGCCAGAACGAAGGCGAACAGGCGCGAGGCCTCGTCCGCCACTTCCAGCAAGGGATTGTCGGCCACCACTTCGCCGAACTCGGCCGCCTCCAGCACCAGCACCCGCGAAGGCACGCCGAGCTTGAGCACCAAGGCTTCCTCGATGCTGGCGGCGATCGTCTGCGGGCGGCCGGTGCCGCGGAACACGACATTGCCGCTGTTGAGCAGGCTGCGCACGTCGTCGAAGCCGAGTTCGGCCACGAGCTGGCGCAAGTCCGCCATGGCAATGCGTTTGGCCCGCCCCACGTTGATGCCGCGGAGCAGCGCCACATAGCTGCGCGTCGTCATGGCGGACGATCCTACCTTCACTCGTAAAACGCCGGCGCGTGCTTGATCGTCGCGTTCTGCTCCGCGTCGTGCTGGATCCAGAACTGGGCCTTGTTGGCCTTGATCCAGGCGGCCGTGTCCGCCATCGCCTTTTCCGAGGCGGCCTTGTCGAAGTTAAAGCCCGGCACGCGGCGCTGCTCCCAGTTCTCGGTGAAATGGGCCACGTCGCCCGACAGCAGGACGGCGCCCGTCTTCGGCAGTTTGACCAGCAGCATCTGGTGCCCCGGCGTGTGGCCGACCGCGCGCTTGATGATCACGGAACCGTCGCCGAACACGTCGTAGTCGCCCGCGAGCTGCTTGGCCGGATTCTTGCCCAGCGTCGGATACTTGGCCGGATCGTTGCCGTACTTGGCCGCATCCGGGCCGAAGGCGGAGGCATACTCTTCCTTCTGCATCAGCAGGGTAGCCTGGGGGAACAAGCCGACGTTGCCGATGTGGTCGAAATGCATGTGCGACAGGCCGAGATAGGTGATGTCGGCCGGCTGGTAGCCGATCTGCTGCAGCTGTCCGGCCAGCGGCTTGGGCATGTACACATGGAACACCTCGCTGGCCTTGAAGCCGTCCTTCTGCTTGGCCAGCTCGTCGGAGAAGCCGGTGTCCCACACCAGGGTGCCCTTCGGATGCGCGACCAGGTAGCAGCTGTCGGTCAGGTGCTTGTGCTTGCCCTGGTTGACGCCCGGGCTGAACACGGACACGTCGGCGACATCCACCGCACCGCATTCGAACACGTACAAGCGCAGGGCCGGCACCTGAGGGGCGGCGAAGGCGGCAGGCGCCGCGAGGACGAGGCTGGCGAGCAAGGCGCGAAGCTTGGGCATGGGGGTTCTCCTTGAGGAATAGGGCTGCACAAAGATGCCGAGAATACAACAAATCGGCCAGCTTTGCTGAAGACCCTCAGATGTGCGCGCCGTCCACCGGATGGGCGGGATGGAGCGGCAGGTGGTGTTCCGCTTCCTGCGGCGTGATGCGCGGGATGCGCAGGGTGAAGTGGGTGCCCTGGCCGAGCGTGCTGGTCACGCTGATGGTGCCGGCGAAGGTCTTGACGATGAGGTTGTAGACGATGTTCAAGCCCAGGCCGGTGCCGCCCTGGCCGCGCCGGGTGGTGAAGAAGGGGTCGAAGATGCGGTCGATGATGTCCGGCGCGATGCCCTTGCCGTCGTCCTGCACGTGCAGCTCGACGATCTCGCCGTCCAGGCGCGCGCTGATCTGGATGTGGCCGGGCGTGTCGACCTCGAAGGCGTGCTCCACGCAGTTCAGTGTCAGGTTGGTGATGACCTGGGCAAAGGCGCCGGGGAAGCTGTCGACCGCTACGTCCGGCGGGCAGCTGATGGACAAGCTGATCGGGGTCTTCTTGAGCTTGGGCTGCAGGCTCGCGACCACCTCTTCCACGTATTCCTTGAGGCCGAACTGGCGCCGCGCCTCGCTGGTCTGGTCGACCGCGATCTGCTTGAAGCTGTGGATCAGGTGGGCGGCGCGGTAGGCGTTGTTCATGATCAGGCGCGCGCTCTCGTTGGCCGTCTCCAGGTAGCGCAGCACGTCCGACTTCTTCACGCCGGTCGAATTGACGGCGGCCTGGATGTCGTCGGTCGCCGTCTTCAGCACCGAGGCGCTGGTCAGCGCGATGCCGACCGGCGTATTGATCTCGTGCGCCACGCCCGCCACCAGCGAGCCGAGCGAAGCGAGACGCTCGGCCTGCAGCAGCGACTCCTGGGTCTGCTTCAAGTCCTGCAAGGCCTTGGCCGTTTCCTGGGCCGAGCGGCGCGCCGCGTCCTCCGCCTCGCGGGTGCGGGTGATGGTGGACTGCAGACGGCGCTGGATCTGGTTGAAGCCACGGATCACGTCGCCCAGCTCGTCGCGCCGGTTCTCGGGCAGCTCCTCCACCTCGCCGGTGCCGCGGGTGGCCAGATCGAACAGACCGTCGCGCAGCTGCTTGAGCGGCTCGAATACGACCCGCAGGCTGGCCGAGAGCGCGAACACGAGGATCACGTCCAGCAGCAGCACCTCGACCACTTTGCGCATCAGCTCGTTGGCCAGGGCCGCGTCGATCTGGGCGCGCGAGAAGTTGATGACCACCTTGCCGACCACCACCGGCTTGATCGAGGCGGCCGCCGTGCCGCCGTCCTGGAACACGAGGCTCGCCTCGACCGGGGTGCCGGCCGGCTCGGGGCCCTTGAGCATGGGGACGATGCGCCCGTCCGCCAGGCGCATCTTGCCCGCGAACAGGCCGACCGAGGTATCGTAGACGCGGATCGCCACCACTTCGGGCGGCAGCATTTCCGCCTCGACGATGCTGTCGACCTTGGATTTGTCGAGATCCCACAGGGCCGACGGCAGACTGATCTGCAAGCGCGTGAGCACGCCCTGGCGCAGGCGCTGGTTGCTCGCTTCGAGGTCCTTGCCGAGGGAGTATTGGGTATAGGTGCCGGAGATGGCCAGCACCACCGTGACGATCACCACGAACAGTAATTTGAGCCTGCTCTGGATGCTGAACATGCCGTCCCCTCAGTCCTTTGCACCAATGTACGGGATGACATGATTCTTGGCAAGAAATACGCGGCGAGCGTGGTAAGATCAGAGCAAAGAGGAGACGGCCATGACGACCCGCTACCAGCACCTGGCGCTGGACCAAGTGAGACCGGGCATGATCCTGTCGGACGTGCTGCGCGACGGACAGGGAGCCGTGCTGCTCGCGGCCGGCACCGTCCTGACGGAGAACATGCTGGCCCGCCTGGACCAGCACGGTATCGAGAGCCTGCCCATCCTGCGCGACGGCGCCGGCGGCAGCGAAGCGGAGGCGACCGACAGCGCGGCCGCCGAGGCGCGCCTGGCCTACCTGTTCCGCCACAACGATCCCGACAACCACGACGACTGGGCCACCGGCCTGCTGCGGCGCTACCTGACGGATTACCGGCTCGGGCGCGAGGTGCAATCATGAGCCTGCCGACCCTGGCCGACGTGGTGGCCCAGCTCGACGACCTGCCCTCGCTGCCGGCGGTGGTCATGGAGCTGCTGTCGGCGGTCGACCAGGCCGACGCCGACATCTCGGTGCTGGCCAAGAAGGTCTCGCACGACCAGGCCCTGACGGCCAAGACCCTGCGCCTGGCCAACTCCTCCCAATTTGGGTTGGCGGTCAAGCTCACCACCATCCAGCAAGCGATCACCTATCTCGGCTTTGAAACGACGCGCAACCTGATCCTGGCGGCGGCCGTGACCGGGTGTTTTCCGGCCGGACGCTGTCCCGGTTTCGACGACAAGGCTTTCTGGCGCCACTCGATCGGCGCCGCCTGCGCCGCACGCGTGCTGGCGCGCCGCCTGCACTTCAACCAGGACATCGCCTTCACCGCCGGGCTGCTGCACGACATCGGCCGCCTGGCCCTGGTCACCCTGTATCCGGAGCCGTATGCCGGGGTGCTGGCCTACCGCAGCGCCCACGACGTGACGGTGCGCGAAGCGGAGCGGGCCGTGCTCGGGGTCGATCATGTGGAGGCGGGCGCGGCGCTGGCCGAGCACTGGAATTTTTCACCCACCATGGCCCATGGGCTGGCCCAGCATCACACGCCGGAGGCGCTGGGCGCGGGCTTTCTGGCCACCATCGTGCACGTCGCGGACGCGGTGGTGCACGGGCTGGATCTGGCGGCGGAGCAAGAGGAATTGGTACCGACCGTGTCCGCGGTCGCCTGGACCGCGCTGGCGCTGGACGAAACGGCGTGGCTGGACGTGTTCCGGGAAACCGAACTGCAGTTCGGCGAAATCAGCCGGGTGCTGATGGAGTAGCCACCGAACCGGGCATGGCGGGGGCAGCCATGCCCGCGCACGGCTGTCAGGCGTTCTTCCCGCTTTCGCCGGCCGATTGCTGCGTGCCCGGCTGCTGCGCTTGCTGCGCTGCCTGCTGGGCAGCCTTCTCTTCCGGCTTCGGACGGCCCTGGGCGTCGGACAGACGATACTTGGTGCGCCGGTCGCCCATCAGGTCGCGCAGGTCGCGGATGCTCATGCCGGTCACCTCATGCATGCGAATCAGCAGGGAGGCGCCGACCGGCAGGCGGTGGTGGCGGATCTTGCTGATCACCGGCGGCGCGACTTCCAGCATGCGCGACAGGGCCGCATCGTTCTTCAGCTGCATCTTGCCCAGCAAAACGTCGAGCAGGTGGTTCGGGTTGTATGTTTCTTGGGATGCCAGTGCATGATGTTGTGCCATGATTTTCCTCGTTTCACGTTGTGTTAAATGGTGCGCCTCTCTTGGAGCGCGACGCGCCTCCGCGTTGTCCTTACAACAAATTATTGGTCTACTGCCAGGCCGGCCGTTGCGACCGGAACAGGGCGCCGATTGTTGGAAGTCAAGCTATCACGCGGAAAACTTGTCACAAACACATTGCATCACATGAAGACAAAATGTGGCGCACGCAAGAACACAAATGCATCTTTTTCCTATAGCACTACCATATCATTTCTAATGCAACAAGAAAACACGGAGAAAATCTTATCTCATAGGTAATTTACGCTTGAATATCCACATTGGTGCCCACCTTGCCCTGGATCTGGGCACGGGCCGCCTTGGCCGCCTCTTCCACCCGGTGCACGAAGCCCTGGGTCTGCACGGACTTGGCCTGTTCGGCCGCGTTCGCCTTCTGGATATGCTGGGTTTCCTGCCCCTGGCGCGGGGCCGCGGCCGCTTGCTGCTGAGGTCGCTGCGCCTGGGTATCCTGGGCCTGGCGCGCGGCCGCTTGGGGCTTTTGCGGCTCGGGCCGGGAGGCCGCCGGGGTGGCACGAACCGATGAGACCGTGGTCGCCATTGTTCTCTCCTGGAAAGTGAGTTAATACTCACTGTAGATTCAATTTTACAAATTGCAATGCATTTTTGACTACAGCCGTACACCGCCAAAGTACGGTAAACTCCCACCCTTGCCCCGCACTTTCCGTACCCACGAGCTTCCCATGCAGAAAAAGGTATTCATCAAGACTTTCGGTTGCCAGATGAACGAGTACGACTCGGACAAGATGGCGGACGTGCTCGGCGTGGCCGAGGGCCTGGTCCGGACCGAAACGCCGGACGATGCCGACGTCATCCTGCTCAATACCTGCTCGGTGCGCGAAAAAGCGCAGGAAAAAGTCTTCTCCGACCTCGGCCGCCTGCGCGAGCTGAAGACCACCAACCCCAACCTCGTCATCGGCGTGGGCGGCTGCGTCGCCTCGCAGGAAGGCGAAGCCATCGTCAAGCGCGCACCCTACGTGGACGTGGTGTTCGGCCCGCAGACCCTGCACCGCCTGCCGCAGCTGATCGACGAGCGCCGCAAGAGCGGGCGCGCCCAGGTGGACATCAGCTTTCCCGAGATCGAAAAATTCGACCACCTGCCGCCGGCCAAGGTGGAAGGCGCCACCGCCTACGTCTCGATCATGGAAGGCTGCAGCAAGTACTGCAGCTACTGCGTGGTGCCCTACACCCGCGGCGAGGAAGTGTCGCGCCGCTTCGAGGACGTGCTGACCGAGGTCGCCGGCCTGGCCGCCCAGGGTGTGCGCGAAGTGACCCTGCTCGGGCAGAACGTGAACGCCTACCGCGGCGCCATGGAGGACGGCACGGTGGCCGACTTCGCCCTCCTGATCGAATACGTGGCCGACATTCCCGGCATCGAGCGCATCCGCTTCGTCACCAGCCACCCCAAGGAATTCACCCAGCGCCTGATCGACACCTACGCCAAGGTGCCCAAGCTGGTGAACCACCTGTACCTGCCGGCGCAGCACGGCTCGGACAAGATCCTCGGCGCCATGAAACGCGGCTACACGGCCCTGGAATACAAGTCAATCATCCGCCGCATCCGCGCGGTGCGTCCGGAGATCACCATCTCCTCGGACTTCATCGTCGGCTTCCCCGGCGAGACCGACGCGGACTTCGACGCCATGATGAAGCTGATCACCGACGTCGGCTTCGACAACAGCTTCAGCTTCGTGTTCAGCAAGCGCCCCGGCACGCCGGCCGCCAACCTGCACGACGACACGCCGGCGGAGGTCAAGTCGCGCCGCCTGGCGCACCTGCAGTCGGTGGTGGACGCCAACACCAAGGCCATCTCCGCCGCCATGGTCGGCAAGGTCGAACGCATCCTGGTCGACGGCCCGTCCAAGAAGGGCAACGGCGAAATGCAAGGCCGCACCGAGAACAACCGCGTGGTGGTGTTCGACGGCGGCCCCGACGGCGCGGCCCTGATCGGCCAGCTGGTCGACACCCGCATCATCGAGACCCTCCACTATTCGCTGCGCGGCGAACTGGTCGCCAGCGCGCAAGCACTCGCCAAAGCCTCTTGAAAACCAAGACTCCTCAACAGCCGTCCTACTTCATCCCCGAGCCGCTCGACAACACGCGCCTGGCGCACCTGTGCGGCCCGCTCGACGAAAACCTGCGTCAGATTTCGGCCGCGCTGGACGTCACCATCTTCCGCCGCGGCGAGAAGTTCATCGTCAGCGGGACCAACGCCGAGCGCGCGGTGGAGATCCTGGAGCGCTTCTACGCCATCGCCAACAAGGTGGTGCCGATCGAGGAAGTGCAGCTGGCCCTGGTGGAGCAACGCACGGGCCTGAAACCCCACATCGAACACCACGAGGCCGAGGACGAACCGGCCGTCGAAGAGGAAGAAGACGAGGAGCTGGTCAGCCCCATCCTCAAGACCCGCCGCGCCGACCTGCGCGGACGCACCCCGCACCAGATCCAGTACCTGAAGGCGGTGCTGGAGCACGACATCAGCTTCGGCATCGGCCCGGCCGGCACCGGCAAGACCTATCTCGCCGTGGCCTGCGCGGTGGACGCGCTCGAGCGCGACGCCGTCAAGCGCATCATCCTCACCCGCCCCGCGGTGGAGGCGGGCGAGCGCCTCGGCTTCCTGCCGGGCGACCTGTCGCAGAAGGTCGATCCCTATCTGCGCCCGCTGTACGACGCCCTGTACGACCTGCTCGGCTTCGACCGCACGCAGAAGATGTTCGAAAAGCAGATCATCGAGATCGCGCCGCTGGCCTACATGCGCGGGCGCACCCTGAATCACGCCTTCGTGATCCTGGACGAGGCCCAGAACACGACGGTCGAACAGATGAAGATGTTCCTCACCCGGATCGGCTTCGGCAGCAAGGCCGTGGTGACGGGCGACGTGACCCAGGTCGACCTGCACAAGACCTTGCGCAGCGGCCTGGTCGACGCCATGCACGTGCTGAAGGACGTGCGCGGCATCGCCTTCACCCAGTTCTCCTCGGCCGACGTGGTGCGCCATCCGCTGGTGGCGCGCATCGTGGACGCCTACGAAAAGCATGCCGGCGCCATCGAGGCCCTGCCCGTTCCCGTCGCCACCAAGACCGCCCGCAATGTCCGAAAAAAATAAGCTCTCGCTCTCCGTCCAATACGCCGACGCCCGCCTGGCCGACACCCTGCCCCGCCCGAAGATCCGGCGCTGGGTGCAGGCCGCCCTGTTCGCGCCGGCGGAACTCACCATCCGCTTCGTCGACGCCGCCGAAGGCCGCGCCCTGAACCGCGACTATCGCGAGAAGGACTACGCCACCAATGTCCTCACCTTCGCCTACAGCGAGGACGAGGAAGGTCCGACCCAGGCCGACATCATCCTGTGCACCGACGTGCTGCAAAAGGAAGCGAAGGAGCAAAAGAAGACGGTCGAAGCCCACGCCGCTCACCTGATCGTGCACGGCGTGCTGCACGCCCAGGGCTACGACCACCTCGAGGAAGAGGAAGCCGAGGAAATGGAAGGCATCGAAGCCGAGATCCTGGAAAAACTCGGCTTCGCCAATCCCTACGCCGCCTGAGGCACTCTTAGCGCAGCACGCGGTCGGTGTCCACGATGCGCACGTCGTGCATCTGGTTCAGGTAGGCCTCGAGATACCACTTGTGGCTGGCCCCCACGATGACAAGGGTCCGGCTGCCCGGCTGGTCCCCGAACGCCTCACGGATATTGGCCGCCATGCGCAGATTGCGCGTTTCCCAATACGTGACGTAGCCGCGCCCGAATTGCTGGGGCGACGGTTCGTTGAGTGCGGCGCCGAAGTCGCTCGTGTAGATCAACATGGCCTGCGACGGAGCGTTCAGGGCGCGGTACAGGGCGAGCACCCCGGCGGCATCGCCGACTTTAGCATGGAGCGCCTGGCTGGCCTGGCGGCGCTGCGCGCTCGCGGGGTTGTCCCAGGCCTTCCCGATGGCCGCCTCAGCCGCCTTCTCGTCCGGTCCCATCGAATCGGCGGTGTGGTCGTCCATGCTGACCACACGCTCCAGACCCAGGGCGGCCGCCAGGGGGGCCGCCAGCAAGGTGCTCTCGCCGCGTTTGACACGCTGCTTCTCCAGCTCGGCCACCAGGGCGGCGTCCAGGCCATCGCCGGCGTGCCGCTCGGCTTCGGGCAAGCGCAGCCATTGCACCAGGGCCGACACCGGCTCCCCGCCCGCGAGGAACACGGCCGCCAAGTGGCGCCGCTGCGCCGGCGTCGGGGCCGCCGGCCAGCTGCCCAGCAAACGCGCGATCTCGGCGGTCGCGGCCGGAACGTCGAGCCCCGTGGCGGCGCGGGCTGGCGCCGGATCCCAGGCGCAGAAGCTCTGTACCGAATCCTTGTAGCGGTACGGATATTGGCGCATATAGGCGCATTGGGGACCGGAGCGCTCTTCCACGGCGATTACTTGCGGCCGCCATGTGAGCAAGCGCTCACTCAGCAGCTTGAGGCCGGCGGGCTGGAAACTGTCGGGCAGATAGCGCAGGTGGGCCGTACCCAGCACCATGACTTCATTCGGCTGTCCCGTGACCGGCCCCTTCAGCGTGCTGGGGTCGAACGGCTTGGCCGCTTCCTGGGCATGCGCCGTGCAGAGGCAGGCGGCGGCCAACAATCCAAAGAGGGTGCGCATTTGTCGAGCTCCTTTCATGATGAGTTGCCGACAATGTAATGGCTGAGCGCGGCGCGCGGGTCGGAATTGCGATGAGCGGCAAATTCAAGGGGATCAACTGCGACTGTAGTTTTGCGACGGATTTTTCGCCGGTTCGAGCACATTTTTTGTAGTTCAACTACAATCATCGGCACCATGCCTAGAACAAGGAGACCCCGATGAAGTTCCGCCCCCTTTCCGCCCTGCTGCTCTCGGCCGTCCTGGCGCTGCCGGCGCAGGCCGCCGTGCACCACGTCGAGTGGTCGCGCCAGGCCACCATCTACGAAGTGAACGTCCGTCAGTACAGCGCCGACAGCCGCTTTGCCGCCGTGACCGCCGACCTGCCGCGCCTGAAGAAGATGGGCGTGGACATTCTGTGGCTGATGCCGATCCACCCCATCGGCGAGAAGAACCGCAAGGGCCCGCTGGGCAGCTACTACGCGGTGCGCGACTACAAGGCCGTGAACCCGGAATTCGGCAACCTGGACGACCTGCGCCAGCTGGTGAAAGCCGCGCACGGCCTGGGCATGAAGGTCATCATCGACTGGGTCGCCAACCACACGGCCTGGGACAACCCCTGGGTCGCCCAGCACCCCGACTGGTACAAGAAGAACGCCAAGGGCGAGATCTACGCCGTCACCTGGAATCCGGACACGCCGAAGGTGGAATACTGGACCGATGTCGTGGGCCTGGACTACAACAACAAGGCCCTGTGGGCCGGCATGATCGACGCCATGGCCTACTGGCTGCGCGAAGCCGACATCGACGGCTTCCGCTGCGACGTGGCCAGCGCGGTGCCGACCCCGTTCTGGAACGAGGCACGCGCCCAGCTGGACAAGATCAAGCCGGTCTTCATGCTGGCCGAAGCGGACAAGCCGGACCTGCAGGAAGCCGCCTTCGACATGAGCTATTCCTGGGACTTCGCCGACGTCCTAAAAAAAATCGCCAAGGGCGAGGCCGACGCGCGTGAGCTACGCGCCTACTTCACCGCGCCCAAGGTCGCCTTCCCAGCCGACTCCTACCGCATGCGCTTCACCAACAACCACGACTGGGACTCGTGGGACGGCAGCGACAAGGAGCTGTATGGACCGGCCTTCGAGGCGGTGGCCGTGCTGGCGGCGACCGTGCCGGGCATGCCGCTGGTGTACAGCGGCCAGGAGTCGCACCTCGACAAACGCCTGGCGTTCTTTCAGAAGGACCCGATCGCGTGGCGCGGCTATCCGCTGCAGGACTTCTACGCCAAGCTGCTGAAACTGAAGCACGCGCATCCGGCCATGGCCAACGGCGACGCCGGCGGCACCATGGAGCTGCTCGATACCGGCAACGACAAGGTATTCGCCTTCAAGCGCGTCAAGGGCAAGGACGCCGTGACGGTGGTCGTCAACGTCTCGGGCGCGCCGCAGCACTACCAGAAGGTGGTGCTCAAGCCCTGGGCCTACGAGATCCACTGAATCCACCGTCACCCCCGCGCAGGCGGGGGTCTATGGTAAGGCACGGGCCACTCGGGTCGTCATGGATTCCCGCCTGCGCGGGAATGACGGCTGCTTAAAAAATGAGCAAAGTCGTTTTAGTGTATCCTATACCCCTTCGCAACAACGGCTTCAACGCCAACCATGCCCGAGTATCCTAGTGACGTCAGAAATGACGGCAAATCCCACCATCGGTCGCTGTTCGAACGGCTGACCGCCCTGATCTCCCCCGAACCGGAAAACCGCGCCGAGCTCCTGGAAGTGCTGCACGACGCGCACGAACGCAACCTCATCGACGCCGACGCGCTGTCCATGATCGAGGGTGTGTTCCAGGTCTCCGACCTGTCCGCGCGCGACATCATGATCCCGCGCTCGCAGATGGACGTAATCGACATCTCCAAGCCTATCGAGGAATGGATGCCGACCGTGCTCGCGACCGCGCACTCGCGCTTCCCGGCCATCGAGGGCGACCGCGACAAGGTGGTCGGCATCCTGCTGGCCAAGGACCTGCTGCGCTACTACGCCGAGGAATCCTTCGACGTACGCGACATGCTGCGTCCGGCCATCTTCATTCCCGAATCGAAGCGCCTCAATATCCTGCTGCGCGACTTCCGCGCCAACCACAACCACATGGCCATCGTGGTGGACGAATACAGCGGCGTGGCCGGCCTCATCACCATCGAGGACGTGCTGGAGCAGATCGTCGGCGACATCGAGGACGAATACGACTTCGACGAGGAAGAGGACAATATCCTCTCCATCAAGGAAGGCCAGCAAGGCCCGCGCTGGCGCGTCAAGGCGCTAACCGAGGTCACCCAGTTCAACGAGGAGATCGGCACCTCCCTGCCTGAGGACGACGCCGACACCATCGGCGGCCTGGTGGCCAACCACCTGGGCCGCATGCCGCACAAGGGCGAGGAGTTCGACATCGAGCACCTGCATTTCGAAGTGCTGCGCGCCGACGCCCGCCAGATCCACGTCCTGCTGGTCGAAAAACTACCCGTGGCCGAAGAAGACCACGACTGATGCGCTTTCGCCGTACCCCGCCGCCAGACCCCGCCAACCGGCCGCCGCGCAAGACGCTGTGGCCCATGCTGTTCGCCGCCCTCGCCGGCGGCGCCAGCCTGTTCACGTTCGCCCCCTTCGGCTGGTGGTGGCTGCAGTTCCCCCTGCTCGCCTTCCTGTTCTACCAGGTCGGCATCGACGCCAACACCAAGCGCGCCGCCTGGATCGGCTGGGCCTTCGGCTTCGGCTGGTCGGTCGCGGGCATGCATTGGCTGTACATCGCCATGAACCGCTTCGGCGGCCTGCCCGCCCCGCTGGCGGCGCTGGCCATCGTGCTGCTGGGCGCCTACATGGGCATTTACGCGGCGCTCGCCACCGGATTCGCATCCTGGCTGCGCAAGCGCTGGTCGCTCAAGGTCAAGGCCTTCCTGCTGGTGGTGCTGCCGGTCGCCTGGGGCATCTCGGAATGGATGCGCGGCTGGGTGTTCACGGGTTTTCCCTGGGCCGCCTCCGGCTACGCCCACAACGCGGCGCCGCTGGGCGGCTATGCCCCCATCGTCGGCGTGTACGGCGTCGGCATGCTGGCCGCGCTGTGCGCCGCCGGCTGCGCCATGCTCACGCAGAAGAGCCGCTGGCTGGGCGCCGCCATCGTGGCCGCCGCGCTCACCACCGGCGCCGGCCTGCGCTTCATCGAATGGACCGCGCCGGCCGGCAAGCCGCTCACCGTGCGCCTGCTGCAGGGCGACATCCCGCAGGACCAGAAGTTCGACCAGGCCTACATCGCCTCGACCCTGAACCTGTACCGCGACATGATCGTGGCCGCGCCGGCGGACCTGATCGCGACGCCGGAAACGGCCATCGTCCAGTTCCCGCAGGAGCTCCCGCCCGGCTACCTGGCCTCGCTCACGCAATTCGCCCAGCGCAGCGGCAGCACCCTGATGTACGGGATTCCCTTCATGGACGGCCCCAACACGTATTCGAACAGCGTCGGCGGCGTCACGCCGGACGGCAAGGGCTACCGCTATGACAAGCACCACCTGGTGCCGTTCGGCGAATTCATCCCGCGCGGCTTCCGCTGGTTCACGGACCTGATGCGCATTCCGCTGGGCGACTTCACGCGCGGCGGCGCCCTGCAGCCTCCCCTGCAGGTGAAGGACCAGTACGTCCTGCCCAACGTCTGCTACGAGGACGCCTTCGGCGAGGAGATCGCGGACCAGCTGCGCCATGCCGCGCATCCGGCCACGATCCTGCTGAACGTCTCCAACCTGGCCTGGTACGGCGACTCGGCCGCCATCCCGCAGCACCTGCAGATCTCGCAGATGCGCGCCATGGAGACCGGGCGCCCCATGCTGCGCTCGACGAACAACGGCGCCACCGCCATCGTCGACGGCCGCGGTCAGGTGGTGCAAAAGATCCCTTTCTACCAGCGCGGCGTCCTCACCGGGACCGTGCAGGGCATGCAGGGCACGACCCCGTATGTCCGATTCGGTAACTACCTGTTCCTGGCCTTGTCCGCCATTGCCCTGATTGCGGTCCGTCTGGCCCGCAGGTAGTGCTAAAATTGGCCGTTTTGCAAACTCACCCCGCTCCGCGCAGGTCCATGCGCGGCGCCCACTACCGATGCTCACTTTTCAACAAATCATCCTGACGCTGCAGTCCTATTGGGACAAGCACGGTTGCGCCCTGCTCCAGCCGTACGACATGGAAGTCGGCGCCGGCACTTTCCACACCGGCACCTTCCTGCGCGCGATCGGCCCCGAGCCCTGGCGCGCCGCCTACGTGCAGCCTTCGCGCCGCCCCAAGGATGGCCGCTATGGCGAGAATCCGAACCGCCTGCAGCACTACTACCAGTACCAGGTGGTCCTGAAGCCGGCGCCGGAAAACATCCTCGACCTGTACCTCGGTTCGCTGGAAGCGCTGGGCCTGAACCTGAAACAGAACGACGTGCGCTTCGTGGAGGACGACTGGGAGTCGCCGACCCTGGGCGCCTGGGGCCTGGGCTGGGAAGTGTGGCTCAACGGGATGGAAGTGACGCAGTTCACCTACTTCCAGCAGGTCGGCGGCCTCGATTGCAAGCCGGTGCTGGGCGAGATCACCTACGGCCTGGAGCGCCTGGCCATGTACCTGCAGGGCGTCGAGAATGTCTACGACCTGGTCTGGACCGAGTGGGAAGAGAACGGCGTCAAGAAGATCCTGAAGTACGGCGACGTGTTCCACCAGAACGAGGTGGAGCAGTCCACCTACAACTTCGAGCACGCCAACACGGACCTGCTGTTCGCCCAATTCGCGAACCACGAGTCCGAAGCCAAGCGCCTGATCGAGCTGGAACTGACCCTGCCCGCCTACGAGCAGATCATGAAGGCCTCGCACAGCTTCAACATGCTGGACGCGCGCGGCGCCATCTCCGTCACCGAGCGCGCCGCCTACATCGGCCGCGTGCGCACCCTGTCGCGCCTGGTCGCGCAGGCCTACTACGACTCGCGCGAGAAGCTTGGCTTCCCGATGCTGCCGCCGGCCGCCGCCTGACACCGAAGAATACGAATCATGAATCAAACCCTCCTCGTTGAACTGTTCACCGAAGAACTGCCGCCCAAGGCGCTGGCCAAGCTCGGCGCGGCTTTCGCCAACGGCATCGTCAGCGGTCTGAAGGCGCGCGACTTCCTCGAAGACGACAGCGTCGTGACGCCTTACGCCACCCCGCGCCGCCTGGCCGTCACCATCACCAAGGTACGTGCCACCTCGCCCGATAAGCCGGTGCGCGAAAAGGTGCTGCCGGTTTCGGTCGCCCTCGACGCTGATGGCAAGCCGACCGCGCCGCTGGCCAAGAAGCTGGCCGCCCTCGGCCGCCCCGACCTGCCCATCGACCAGCTCGAACGCGCCCCGGACGGCAAGGCCGAGAGCTTCTTCCTGAACTACACCGCCGCCGGCAGCGCGCTCGCCGCCGGCCTGCAGCCAGTGCTGGAAGAGACGCTCACCAAGCTGCCGATCCCGAAGGTCATGAGCTACCAGCGTCCGGACGGCGCCACCGTCCAATTCGTGCGCCCGGCGCACAAGCTGGTCGCACTGCACGGCGAAGCCGTGGTCCCGATCGGCGCGCTGGGCCTGGCGGCCGACCGCGAGACCGCCGGCCACCGCTTCCTGTCGCACGGCGGCGCGATCAAGATCGCCCACGCCGACCAGTACGCCGCGACGCTGGAAGCCGAAGGCAAGGTGATCCCCAACGTGGAAGCGCGCAAGGAAAAAATCCGCGCCGCCCTGCTGGCCAAGGCCGGCGCCGACCAGGTCCTGATGCCGGAAGCCCTGCTCGATGAAGTCACGGCCCTGGTCGAATGGCCCGTCGTGTACGAATGCCGCTTCGAGGAACAGTACCTGGCCGTGCCGCAGGAATGCCTGATCCTGACGATGCAGACCAACCAGAAGTACTTCGCCCTGACCGACGCCGCCGGCAAGCTGCGCTCGCGCTTCCTGATCGTCTCGAATCTCGAAACGGACGACCCGCGCCACATCATCGGCGGCAACGAGCGCGTGGTGCGCCCGCGCCTGTCCGACGCCAAGTTCTTCTTCGAGCAGGACAAGAAGAAGACGCTGGAATCGCGCCTGCTGCACCTGTCCAACGTGGTCTACCACAACAAGCTGGGCACCCAGGCCGAGCGCACCGACCGCCTGATGGCGCTGGCCGAGAAGATCGCCACGCGTCTCGGCTACGACGCCGCGCAGGCCAAGCGCGGCGCCATGCTGGCCAAGGCCGACCTCCTGACCGACATGGTGGGCGAATTCCCCGAGCTGCAAGGCATCATGGGCACTTACTACGCCCGCCACGACGGCGAGTCCGAGGAAGTGGCCATGGCCGCCTCCGAGCACTATCAGCCGCGCTTCGCCGGCGACGCCCTGCCGACCACCAACACCGGCACGGCCGTGGCCCTGGCCGACAAGCTCGAAACGCTGGTCGGCATCTGGTCGATCGGCCTGCAGCCGACCGGCGACAAGGACCCGTTTGCGCTGCGCCGCCACGCTCTCGGCGTGCTGCGCATGATCCTGGAAAAGCGCCTGCCGCTCGCCATCTCGGAGCTGCTGGCCGACGCCGTGTCCACCTTCGCCGGCCACGCCGGCTTCAAGGACCCGAGCGTCGAGGTGACCGCCTTCATCCTCGACCGCCTGCGCGGCATCCTGCGCGAGCGCGGCTTCTCGCCGAACGAAGTGGAAGCCGTGCTGGCCATGAACCCGGACCGCCTGGACGACATCGTGCAGCGCCTGGAGGCCGTGCAGGCCTTCGCCGCACTGCCGGAATCGGCCTCGCTGGCCGCCGCCAACAAGCGTATCACCAACATCCTCAAGAAGACCGAGGCCCCGGCCGGCGCGGCCAAGGCGGAACTGCTGCAGGACGCGGCCGAGCAGGCCCTGGCCGCGCAGATCGAGCGCGTGCGTCCGGAAGTGGAGGCAGCCTTTGCCCGCGCTGACTTCACCGGCACGCTCAAGACCCTGGCCCAGCTGCGCGACGCGGTGGACGCTTTCTTCAACGACGTGATGGTGATGGCCGACGACCTGGCGCTGCGCAACAACCGCCTGGCCCTGCTGGCGTCCCTGCACGGCATGATGAACCGCGTGGCCGACATCTCCAAGCTCGCCGCCTGAACATGAAGCTGATCATCCTCGACCGCGACGGGGTCATCAACCACGATTCGCCGGACTTCATCAAGTCGCCGGCGGAGTGGATCCCCATTCCCGGCTCGCTGGAAGCGATCGCCCGCCTCAACCAGGCCGGCTACCGGGTGGTGATTGCCTCGAACCAGTCCGGCATTGCGCGCGAACTGTTCGACATCGCCACCCTCAACGCCATTCACCAGAAGCTGCACACCAGCGCGCAGCAGGCCGGCGCGGCGGTCGACGCCATCTTCTTCTGCCCCCACGCAGCGGTCGACAACTGCGACTGCCGCAAGCCCAAGCCCGGCATGTTCGAAGAGATCTCCAAGCGCTTCAAGATCAGCCTCAAGGGCGTGCCCACGGTGGGCGACTCGCTGCGCGACCTGCAGGCCGGCTTCATCGCCGGCTGCGCGCCCTACCTGGTCCTGACCGGCAAAGGCCAGAAGACCTGGGAGACCGGCGGCCTGCCGCCCGGGACCCAGGTGTTCCCAGACCTGGCCGCGATGGTCAATGCGCTGCTCAAGGTCAGCGCCGCCGCGGCCCACATTCCAATCTGATTTCCTGCGGAGACCCGTTTGCGTAACGTCAGCCTGTTCCTGCGTTCCCTGTTCCTGCTGGTCGTGATGGTGATCGCGACCGTCGTCTGGGTGTGGCCTTGTTTGCTGGCGGCGCCCCTGCCCTACAGCCAGCGCTACTGGGTCACTTCGCGCTGGAACAAGTTCGTGATCTGGCTGGCCAAGGTCGTCTGCGGCATCGACTATCGCATCAAGGGCTGGGAGAACCTGCCGGACACGCCCGCCGTCCTCCTGTGCAAGCACCAGTCGGCATGGGAGACCATCTTCATGATCGCCGCCATGCCGCGGCCCCTGGTCTACGTGTTCAAGCGCGAGATCCTGTGGATCCCGTTCTTCGGCTGGGGCATGGCGCTGCTGCGCATGATTCCGATTAACCGCAGCCAGGGCAAGAACGCCTTCCAGCAGGTGGTACGGCGCGGGCGCGAACGCCTGGCCGACGGCCAGTGGATCATCATGTTCCCCGAAGGGACGCGCATCCCGGTCGGAAAAAAAGGCAAGTACAAAAGCGGCGGATCGCGGCTCGCCATCGAAACCAATACCGCTGTGGTACCGATTGCATTAAACTCGGGCGAGTGCTGGCCCAAGAACTCGTTCCTCAAAGTGCCGGGTGTGGTGACGGTCTCTGTTGGCAAGCCGATATCGCCGGAAAACCACACTCCCGAAACGCTGATGCAAGAGGTGGAAAATTGGATAGAATCAGAAATGCGCGTCATTTCGCCCCACGCCTACAGCGCTGGTTGAATGGAGGTGTTGGCGCGCTGATCCAGGCTTCATCACCGCAGCACAACATGACCGCACCCAAGATCACCGGGACCCAGTTAGAACTCTTCGCACAAGACTTCTTCGCCTCGCTCGTTCCGCCGGCGACGACTCCGCAGCCGCCGCAACCCTTGTTCAAGGCGCCGCCCAAGGTGGCGCCCACTCCTTCCGCTCCCGACGTACCGCAGGCGCAGCCGCGGCGCCAGATCCAGATCGGCGCCACGACGCTCGAATACGCGCTGCGCCGCTCCACGCGCCGCTCGATCGGGTTCATGATCGACGACGACGGCCTGCAGGTGACCGCGCCGCGCCGCTTGACGCTGGCGGAAATCGACAACGCCATCCGCGCCAAGCAGCGCTGGATCCTGACCAAGATGCGCGAGCGCGGCGAACGGCACGCGCAGCGCGACGCGAAAAAGATCGTATGGGAGGACGGTGCGCGCCTGCCCTACCTGGGCGACGAGATCACGCTGCGGCTTGAGGAAGCCGCGCGCAGCCACTGCTGGTTCGACAAGACGGAAAAGGAATTGAACGTCGGCGTGCCGCCCGGCTTGCAGGAATGGCAGCTGGTCGAGCGCGTGCGGCGCTGGTTCGAGCTGGAGGCCAAGCGCCTGTTCAAGGAGCGGCTGGACCACTACGCGCCGCAGCTGGGGGTCAGCTACAGCAAGTTCTCGCTGTCCTCGGCCGGCACGCGCTGGGGTTCGTGCACGGTGCAGGGCCACATCCGCCTGAACTGGCGGCTGATGCACTTCGCGCCGGGCCTGATCGACTACGTGGTCGCGCACGAACTGGCGCACCTGCGCGAGATGAACCACAGCCCGCGCTTCTGGGCCACGGTGGGCGAAGTCTTCCCCGACTACGACGGCGCCAAGGCCGCCCTCAAGAAGCGCTCCGCCGAACTCCCCGCGGTGTTTCCATAAAATCGGGGACAGACCCGGTTTCCCCGGCAACGTTGCCGGGAAAACCGGGTCTGTCCCCGATTTTGAAGCGACTATTTTTTCAGGGCGGGGCTGCCGGAGCCGAAGCTCACGGGTGACTGCGCGGCCATCCACGCGAACGCCGCGTAGGCCGCGGTCGAACGGTTGATGCGGTCCGGCTCGATTTTGTCGAAGGTGTCGTCCGGCGTGTGGTGCAGATCGAAATAGTCGTGTGCGTCGAGCGTGAGGCCGAAGCTGGCCGCGCCCAGCGCCTTCAGCGCGCCCATGTCGGGACCCGGCTGCGCGTTGTTGTCGCCCGGGCCGATGCCCTGCTGCGCCAGCACCGACTGCATCTGCTTGACCACCGGGAGCGCTTCCGGCACCACATAGGAATTGAAGCGGATGACCGGGCCCTGGCCTTCGTCCGCTTCCGCGACCGCCTGGATCTTCGCCAGCTCGCCCTTGTGCGCTTCCGCGTACTGGCGGCCGCCGATCAGGCCCTGCTCCTCGTTCGCGAACAGCACCACGCGGATCGAGCGCTTCGGCTTGTGGCCCGAACGCTTGATGAATTCCGCCGCGCCCATCGTGATCGCCACGCCGGCCGCGTCGTCGATCGCGCCCGTGCCCAAGTCCCACGAATCCAGGTGGCCGCCGATCATCACGTATTCGTCCGGCTTCTCGCTGCCGGTGATTTCGCCGATCACGTTGTAGGAGGTGTAGTTCCCTTCCATCTGGCCGCCCAGCTGGAGCTTCACCTTGACCGGCTGGCCGCGCTCGAGCATGCGCACCACCAGGTCGGCGTCCGAGTTCGACATCGCCGCCGCCGGGATCTTCGCCACGTCCTTCGCATAGGTCATGAGGCCGGTGTGCGGGAAGCGGTGGCTGTCCGTGCCCACCGAGCGGATGATCACCGCCAGCGCGCCTTTCTTGGCGGCCTCCGACGCGCCGCGCGAGCGGCCCGCCTGCACCTTGCCGTACTCGCTGTCGTTACGCATCTTTTGGTCGATGAAGACGACCTTGCCGCGCACCTTGTCGGCCGGCGCGTCGATCAGCTCCTGCAGGTTCGCCACGCGCACGAATTCGCCGGTGATTCCCTCGGGCGGCGTCGCGATCGACAGGCCGAGCGAGGTCACTTTCAACTGCTGCGGATAGGGCGCGAGGATTTCCGCGGTCTCGACCCCGCGCGTCCATTTGGGGAACGTGACCGGCTCTTTCCACACCTTGTCGAAGCCGAGTTCCTTGAACTTGGCTTCGGCCCAGGCGACGGCACGCGGATCGTTGGCGCTGCCGGCCATGCGCTGGCCCACTTCCGTGGTCAGCGACTCGGCGATCTTGTAACTGAGGTTGCCGCCTCGGGCAGCCGCGCGCAGCTCGTTCGCCGTCTTGAGTTCCTGGTCCGTAAACAGGTCCGCCGCGCAGGCCTGGCCGGCAAGCGCCGCGCCAATGAGCGCGCTCAGTAAAGACATCTTCGACAGCATGAACAGCTCCTCCGTGGATGGCAGAAAGACCATTAGCGTAGCAGTTCCGCTCCGACTCTGCCGAAGCTCATTCGACTTTCTTGGGAGGCTGCCTGCTCTCGACCACCAGCACTGGCGCACGCGGGTCGACCGCCTGGCGCTGCTGCCGGTTCTGCACGACCTTGACGGCGACGGCCTTGTCGCCGGTGACCTTGCGGGGATGAAGGAAGAAGAACATGGTCCGCCACATGCGGACGCTTGCCCTTATTTCAAGTAGGGGCGCAGCAGATCGAGCGTGCGCGCGGTGGCGCCGCGGTGGCGGTTGGCGAAGGCCAGCGCGCGCGCGCCCATCTGCTCGCGCGCGGCGTCGTCCGACAGCAGGTGCAGCGCCTGGCGCAGCAGATCGTCCGCGCCGGCCACGCGCAGCGCCGCGCCATCGGCCACGGCATCGTCCGAGACCTGGGCGAAGTTGAAGGTGTGGGCACCGATCAGGACCGGCTTGCCGAGGGCGCAGGCTTCGATCAGGTTTTGCCCGCCCAGCGGCTGCAGGCTGCCGCCGATGAAGGCGCAATCGCAGGCCGCGTAATAGGCGAACATCTCGCCCATCGAGTCGCCCAGCACGGCGTCTGCTGTGACGGGGCCATCTCCCAGCGCCGAGCGGCGCGCCACCTTGAGGCCGCGCTCCCGTATCAGCGCTTCCACCTCGTCGAAGCGCTGCGGGTGGCGCGGAACCACGACCAGCAGCGGACGCTGCGCAAGACCGGCGCGCTGGAATGCGTCGAGGATCAGGGCCTCCTCCCCTTCGCGCGTGCTGGCACACAGCAGCACCTTGCGCGCGCCGAAGCGCGCGCGCAGCCAGGCGCCCGTGTCGAGCGCCGCCTGCGGCACCATCACGTCGAACTTGATGCTGCCGGTGACCCCGACCTGCGGCGCGCCGAGCGAGCGGATGCGCTGCGCGTCGTCCTCGGTCTGCGCCGCCACCAAGGTGATCGCTTCGGCGGCGGCCGTCATCAGGCCCCCGAAGCGGCGGCCGCGCCGCAGCGAGCGTTCGGACAAGCGAGCGTTCACCAGCGCCAGCGGAACGTGCTCGTCGCGGCACACGGCGATCAGGTTCGGCCAGACCTCGGTCTCCATCAGGATGCACAGCGTCGGTTCGAAATGGCGCACGAAGCGGCGCACCAGATGCGGCAGGTCGTAGGGAAGATAAGCTTGAACCAGACGCTCGCCATGGCGGCCGAACAGGCTGCGCCCGGTGGCACGGCCGGTCGGCGTCATGTGCGTGAGGATGATGCGCGCGTCCGGCAGCGCGGCCAGGAGGGCGTCGACCAGCGGTTCGGCGGCGCGCGTTTCGCCTACCGACACGGCATGCACCCAGACGGTCCTCCGCGCCGAGCGCGTGGCGGCGTCATAGCGGCCGAGACGCTCGCCCCAGTATTGGCGATAACCCGGTTCCTTGCGGCCGCGCCACCACAGGCGCAGCAGCACCAGTGGCAGTGCAACCCACCACAGCAAGGTATAGAGGACGCGCATCACGTCAGCCGGCCCACGGCGGCAAGGACTTCATCCACGGACGGCGGCGCGCCGCGGTCGCCCAGGTTGACGATGCGCGGCGACCAGTTACCTTCGGTCTTCCACTTGGGCGAGTCGCAATACAGCTCGATGGTCGGGCGCACGAAGGCGGCGGCGATGTGGGTCAGCCCCGTGTCGACACCGATCGCGAGCGCGGCGTGGCGGGCCAGCTGCACCGCCTCGTCCATCGACAGCTTGGGCAGCACCCGCGCGCCAGGGATGCCGGCAGCCAGCGCCTCGGCCTCCGCCTTCTCCGCGGCCGAGCCCCAGGCCAGCAGCACCGGCATGGGCGCAAGCGCCCGGCCGACGGCGATCCAGTTCGCGCGCGCCCATTTCTTGGCGGCGCGCGCCGTGCCGTGGAAGAAGACGGCATACGGCGCTTCCGGCATCCAGTCCGGGCGCGCTTCGCCTGGTACGGGCGCGGGCAGGCCGAAGTCCGGCGCGACGTCGACTGCATAGCCCAGGGCGGCGGCGGCCACGATGCGTCCGCGCGCGACCGCGTGGGTGCGCGGATCGGTCGGCACGCTTTGCGTATGGAAGATGCGCGAAATGCCTTCGTAGCCGGATCCTTCGCTGCCGTTGGCCAGGCCGACCTTGTGCCGGCCGCGTGCCGCGCCCATGATGATGCCGGTCTTGAGCAGGCCTTGGGTATCGAACACGTAGTCGTATTCCTCGGCCCGCAGCTCGTGGAAGAAGGCGGCGATCTCGGCGCGCGTCGCGCGCTTGGTCAGGCTCTTGCGCCAGCGCCGCAGCGCCCACGGGATGATCCGGCGTACGCCCGGGTTGAGACGCACCAGGCTGACGTAGCCCTCCTCCACCACCCAGTCGATCACGGCGTCCGGGAAGTGCCGCTTGATGTCCGCCACCATCGGCAAGTTGTGCAGCACGTCGCCCAGCGAGGAGACGCGGACCAGGAGGATCTTCAAGGGCGGGCTCAGAACGGCAGCTTGGCGTCCGGCTTGGCCGCCACGATCACGCGGCGGAATTCGCTCTGGATGCGGCGCAGCGCCTCCGGCGTCTCGGCCTCGAAGCGCATCACGATCACCGGCGTGGTGTTCGAGGAGCGCGCCAGGCCGAAACCGTCCGGATACTCCACGCGCAGGCCGTCGATGGTGATGATCTGCTCGGAACCGGGGAAGGTCGCATTGGCGCGCAACTTGTCCATCAGCTCCACGTTCTCGCCTTCGGCCAGGTGCAGGTGCAGCTCGGGCGTGCTGTCGGACTGCGGCAGCGCGTTCAGCACGGCCGACGGGTGCTCGTAGCGCGTCAGCAGCTCCATCATGCGCGCGCCGGAATACAGGCCGTCGTCGAAACCGTACCAGCGGTCCTTGAAGAAGATGTGGCCGCTCATCTCGCCGCCCAGCGGCGCCCCGGTTTCCTTCAGCTTGGCCTTGACCAGCGAGTGGCCGGTCTTCCACATCAGCGGACGCCCGCCATGCTTGGCGATCCACGGCGCCAGGTGGCGCGTGCACTTCACGTCGAACAGGATCTCGCCGCCCGGATGGCGGGTCAGCACGTCCGCCGCGAACAGCATCATCTGACGGTCAGGGTAGATGATCTTGCCGTCCTTGGTGACAACGCCCAGGCGATCGCCGTCGCCGTCGAAGGCAATACCGATTTCGGCGTCGGTGTCGCGCAGGCAGCGGATCAGGTCTTCCAGGTTCTCGGGATGGGCCGGATCGGGATGGTGGTTCGGGAAGTTCCCGTCCACTTCGCAGAACAGCTCGATGACCTCGCAGCCCATGCCGCGGAACAGCTGCGGCGCGAACGCGCCGGCCACGCCGTTGCCGCAGTCGACCGCGATCTTGATCGGGCGCGCGATCTTCACGTCGTCCAGGATGCGCTTCAGGTAAGCGTCCGCGATGTCGTGGGTGCGATAGCCGCCGGCCTGCACGGCCGTGCCGCCTTCGCCGGCGACGATGTCGCGGTACAGGTCCTGGATCGCTTCGCCGTAAATGGCTTCCCCGGCCAGCACCATCTTGAAGCCGTTGTAGTTGGGCGGATTGTGGCTGCCCGTGACCATGATGCCCGAGCGCGTCGCGAGCACGTTGGTGGCGTAATAGACCATCGGGGTGGCAACCACGCCCAGGTCGATCACGTCCACGCCGGCGCTTTGCAGGCCTTGCGCCAAGGCGCTCGCCAGGTCCGGACCGGACAGACGCCCGTCGCGTCCGATGACAACGCTGTTCTCCCCTTTCGCCAATGCCGCGCGGCCGAAGGCCTGCCCGATCTTGCGTGCGACACCGGCGTCCAGGGTGGAGCCGATCACGCCGCGAATGTCATACGCCTTGAAGATGGAAGGGGAAACAGGAAGCATGGGGAGATGACCGGTTGATAAGTAACCGGCAGATTGTAACGGCAAGCGGGCCGACTGTGAAAGCCGGCCCGTGCCAACCGTACCTAGGAAACGGAACTCAGACGCGCAGTGCGTCGATCGACTTGCCGCTTTCGACCCACTCGCGCACCCACTTGGGCTGGCGTCCGCGGCCAGTCCATTGGAAGGAGGCGTTGTCCGGATGACGGTAGCGCACGGCGACCGGGCCGGTCTTGCCGCCGCGGCCAGTGGCCAGCAGGTCTTTCAGCGGCACGCCGACGCTTTGGGCGATCGCCATGATCTGCTCGCGCGCTTTTGCCACTTCCTGGTGCTCCCGCTTTTTCATCTCCTGCTTGATCTGGTCCTGCAGATTACGCAGATCGCCCAGGGACATATTCGACAGATCCATCTTCGGTTTCCTCGTCAGGTTGTTATGTGAATTCTCACCAATTGTCGCAATATACTACAGTAGCAGAATATTGCTAGCCCTGTTTGCGGAAAATCATCCAGCGCGGCGATTTAAATCGCACGATGCGCGCATACAGCCAGATGTAACTGATGACGAATAATAAACAGAAGATAATCAAAAGAATCGTATGCCGCCAGAATATCGTCGCCGGAATAACCGCCATCAGGGAAAACAGCCACAGGTAAGGCGATGTTAACGAATTGCGCCGCATCAGGGCGCGCGCTTCCTTGCGGCCGATGGCCCATTGAACAATACGGCGGAAAATCAGGCTGTGCAGGTGAATACCATCCGGAATGGTCGGCGATTTACCGCGTACAAACATGCGGCGATAAGCCGAAAAGATGGTTTCGAAAGCCGGATAAATCAGCAGCAGGGCCGCATACCAGGTCGATACCTGGGGATTGCGCATCACCAGCAGCAGGGCCAGTTCGCCCAGCATGAAGCCGATGAAATAGGCGCCGCCGTCGCCCAGGAAAATCAGGCCGACCGGGTAGTTCCAGATCAGGAATCCCGCCGTGGCGCCGGCCACCATCAAGGCCGTCACCAGGACGAAGGTGTCGCCCACTTGGAGCGCCACATAACCCAGCGAGATGAGCATGCAAATGACGACCACGGCCGCCAGCCCATTAAAGCCATCGATTATATTGACAGCATTGGCGATACCCGCGACCGCCAGCACCGTGATCGGAATACTGAACCACAACCACGGCAGCATCAGGGTAAAGACTTCGAAATCGATCCGTCCCAGCTTGGCGTCGAGGAGAAATACGCCGAGCAGCGCCGCCACCATCGTCAATATCAAGCGGCGGAAGGCGCTGACCTTGCCGGTGTAATCCTCGAGTATGCCGCCGATGAATGCGATGGCTGCACACAGCAGCAAAGAAAACATCCAATTGGACAGCAAAGGCACCCGCCACACGGTAATACAGGCGGACAGCACGGTGGCCAGGAAAATGGACAAGCCGCCAATGCGCGCCACTTCATGCACGTGAACTTTTTGAACGCTCTCGAAATCCCGGTCCAGGGCCGGTCCGTGCAACGTCACCTGTTTGATTACCAGGAGAGTAAGCAGCGCGGACGCGACAAAGCTGACGAGGAAAGAGAACATGTAGAAGTGGACTGCCGGAAAGCTAACCCGGCATTGTACCGGAACCGCCGCGCCGTTTTGGCGTTTCGCCAAAATCGGCCCGGCGGACCGAAAATCAGCCCATGCACAGGCGCAGGGCCGTTTGCCAATCGGGCAGGGCTGCCAGCGTGGACGTCAGCTTATCCGCATTCATGACCGAATTGACGGGACGGCGCGCCGGGACCGGATACTCGGCGCTGGTGATCGGCGTGACGCGGCAGCCAAGGCCGGCCCCGGCCAGGATCGCCTCGGTGAAGCCGCACCACGTGGTCTGCCCGCGGCTGGACAGGTGATAAATGCCGCCATGCCGCTCCCACCAGTCCTCGGCGCGGGCCTGGGCCAGGACCACGGCGGTGGTGTCGGCGATGGTGCGCGACCAGGTCGGCGCGCCATGCTGGTCGGCCACCACGCGCAGCTCCTCGCGCTCCTTCCCGAGACGCAGCATCGTCAGCAGGAAGTTCTTGCCGCGCATGCCGTACACCCAGCTGGTGCGGAAAATCAGGTGCCGCACGCCGGAGGCGGCGATCGCCTGCTCGCCTTCCAGCTTGGTCTGTCCATACACGTTCAGCGGATTGGTCGGATCGGTTTCGACATAGGCTCCCTGCTTGCTGCCGTCGAACACGTAGTCGGTCGAATAGTGGACCAGGGCCGCCCCCAGCGCCTTCGCTTCGCGCGCCATGACTTCCGGCGCCTGCGCGTTGACGCGGCGCGCCAGCTCGGGCTCGGATTCGGCCTTGTCGACCGCTGTGTAGGCGGCCGGATTGACGATGAGGTTCGGGCGCACGGCGCGGATCACGTCGCGCACCTGGTCCAGGTCCGCCAGGTCCATGCGGGCGCGGTCCACCGCCACCACTTCGCCCAGGCCTTGCAGGCTGCGTTCAAGCTCGTAGCCCACCTGCCCGGAGGCGCCGGTCAGGAGGATCCTCATGCGAAGGTCTCGGCGTCGGCCAGCAGCTTGGCCTGGGCGTCCTTGCCGGACAGGAGCGGCTCGCCGTCGAACGGCCAGTCGACACCGATGGCCGGATCGTTCCACAGGATCGAGCGCTCGAAGGCGGGAGCCCAGTAGTCGGTGGTCTTGTACAGGAATTCGGCGCTGTCGCTGGTCACGACGAAGCCGTGCGCGAAGCCGGGCGGAATCCACAATTGACGCTTGTTCTCGGCCGACAGCTCGACGCCGACCCATTTGCCGAAGGTGGGCGAGCTGCGACGGATGTCGACCGCCACGTCGAACACGCTGCCCGCCACCACGCGCACCAGCTTGCCCTGGGCCTGCTGGATCTGGTAGTGCAGGCCGCGCAGCACGTTGCGCGCCGATTTGGAATGGTTGTCCTGCACGAAGTGGGAAGCGACGCCGGTCAGCTCCTCGAATTTGCGCGCGTTGAAGCTCTCGAAAAAGAAACCGCGGTCGTCCCCGAACACCTGCGGTTCGAGGATGATCACGTCGGGAATGGCGGTGGGAATGGCTTTCATCGGTCCTTCAGAAGACTTGGTCGTTAATCACGCGCAGCAGGTATTGGCCGTAGCCGTTCTTTTTCAGCGGCTCGGCCAGCCGTGTGACAGCGGCGGCGTCGATGTAGCCCTTGCGGAAGGCGATCTCCTCGGGCACCGCGACCTTGAGACCCTGGCGCTTTTCGATGGTGGAGATGAACTGGGATGCATCCAGCAGCGAATCGTGGGTGCCGGTATCGAGCCAGGCCATGCCGCGGCCCAGCACTTCCACGTTCAGCTGGTTCATCTCCAGGTAGACCCGGTTCACGTCCGTGATCTCCAGCTCGCCGCGCGGGGACGGCTTGATCGACGCGGCGATGTCGCATACCTGGCGGTCGTAGAAATACAGGCCGGTGACGGCGTAGTTCGATTTGGGCTGGGCCGGTTTTTCCTCGATCGAGATGGCGCGCTGGCTGGCGTCGAATTCCACCACGCCGTAGCGCTCGGGATCGAGCACGTGGTAGGCGAACACGGTGGCGCCGTCCGGGCGCTCGGAGGCGGCGTTCAGCTTCGGGTCCAGGTTGTGGCCGTAGTAGATGTTATCGCCCAGGATCAAGGTGGAGGTGTCGTTGCCGATGAACTCCTTCCCGATCAGGAAGGCCTGCGCCAGGCCGTCCGGCGAGGGCTGCACCGCATACTGGATGTTGATGCCCCACTGGCTGCCGTCGCCCAGCAGCTCCGTGAAGCGCGGCGTGTCCTGCGGCGTGGAGATGACGAGGATGTCGCGGATCCCGGCCAGCATCAGCGTGGTCAGGGGATAGTAGATCATCGGCTTGTCGTAGATCGGCAGCAGCTGCTTCGACACGCTCATCGTGATCGGATACAGGCGCGTGCCGGATCCCCCTGCGAGAATGATGCCCTTGCGCGTGCTCATGCTGTCTCCCGTTTGCCGTAGTTTTGTTCGACCCAGTCCTTGTAGGCGCCGGACTGCACGTCGCGCACCCACTCCTGGTTGGCCAGGTACCATTTGACGGTCTTGGCGATGCCGGTCTCGAAGGTCTCGGCCGGCTTCCAGCCCAGCTCGCGCTCCAGCTTGCGCGCGTCGATGGCGTAGCGGCGGTCGTGGCCGGGACGGTCCTTCACGAAGGTGATCTGGTCGCGGTAGCTGCCCTGCGGCTTGGGCGCCTCGCGGTCGAGGATATCGCACAAGGTATGCACGACATCCAGGTTGGCCTTCTCGTTCCAGCCGCCGACGTTATAGGTCTCGCCCGCGACGCCGGCCTCCAGCACGCGCCGGATCGCCGCGCAATGGTCGCTCACGAACAGCCAGTCGCGCACCTGCTGGCCGTCGCCGTAGATCGGCAGCGGTTTGCCGGCCAGGGCGTTCGAGATCACCAGCGGGATCAGCTTTTCCGGGAAGTGGTAGGGGCCGTAGTTGTTCGAGCAGTTCGTCGTCAGCACCGGCATGCCGTAGGTGTGGTGGTAGGCCCGCACCAGGTGGTCGGAGGCGGCCTTGGATGCCGAATAGGGGCTGTTGGGGGCGAACGCCGTGGTCTCGGTGAAGGGCGCGTCGTCCGGGCCGAGCGTGCCGTACACCTCGTCGGTGGACACGTGCAGGAAGCGGAACGCCGCCTGGTCGGCCGCGGCCAGCTCGCTCCAGTAGGCGCGCGCCGCTTCCAACAGGGCGAAGGTGCCGTTGATATTGGTGCGAATGAATTCGCCGGGGCCGAGGATCGAGCGGTCGACGTGGCTCTCGGCCGCGAAGTTGACCACCGCGCGCGGCTTGTGTTTGCGGAATAGCTCCAGCACCAGGTCCTGGTCGCAGATGTCCCCGCGCACGAACACGTGGCGCGGGTCGTCGCGCAGGGACGCGAGGTTCTTCAGGTTGCCCGCGTAAGTCAGCTTGTCGAAATTGAGGACCGCTTCGTCGGACTGGGCCAGCCAGTCCAGCACGAAGTTCGAGCCGATAAAACCGGCACCACCCGTCACAAAAATCATTTAGTCATCCCGCAGGCTTTGATCGATAATCAAGGATTCTATGTGAATTTCGATGCTATTGGAGCAGTGAATCGTGTCGTGCCATCCGCTAAACAAGGTATGAAAACCTACGTAATCGGCGATTTACAGGGCTGCGCCCATGAAGCGGGCCTGCTTCTGGACCGCATCGCGCAGGAGGCGCCAGCGGAATTCCGGGTCTATTTCGTCGGCGACCTGGTGAACCGCGGGCCGGACTCCCTGGGCGCCCTGCGCCGCGTCATGACGCTGAACATGGCGCACCCAAACCGCTACGAAGCCCTGCTCGGGAACCACGACCTGCACCTGCTGGCCGTCTACGCCGGCGTGCAGCAGCGCTCCCGCAACGACACCCTCGACGAGATCCTGGACGCGCCGGACTGCGACGCGCTGATGGCCTGGATGCGCCAGCGCCCCCTCGCCCTGCGCGCCAACGGCCATCTGCTGGTGCACGCCGGCGTGCCGCCGCAATGGAGCGCGGATCAGGCGCTCGCGCTCGCCCACGAGGTCGAAGCGGTGCTGCGCGGGCCGGACTGGAAGGAGTTCCTCGGTCAGATGTACGGGAACACGCCGGACCGCTGGGACGACTCCCTCACCGGCGTGGCGCGCCTGCGCTGCATCGTCAACGCCTGCACCCGCATGCGCCTGTGCGCGCCGGACGGCACGATGGACTTCTCGATCAAGGAAAGCGCGGGCGCCCCGCCGGGGTCGGATTTGCTGCCCTGGTTCGACCTGCCGCAACGCGCCAGCCGCGACGTGACCGTGGTGTTCGGGCACTGGTCGGCGCTCGGCCTCTTGCTGCGGCCGGACGTGATCGGCGTGGACAGCGGCTGCGTCTGGGGCGGCAAACTCACCGCCGTGTGCCTGGACGACCGCAGCCTCTTGCAAGTCGACTGCCCGGAATACCGCCCGATCAACCGCTAATCGTCATCCCCGCGCACGCGGGGACCTCTGCGCGCATGTGTAGCGACCGCGCCAAGCACCAGTGGTCCCCGCTTGCGCGGGAATGACGCCTCAGGCGCCATGGGTGCGCGTCAAGGATGCGGAAATGGCGCCATGCGCGGCCTGGGCCAGCTCGCGGCGGTGGGCCCCGGCCGCCTCGATCACGGGCAGGCAGCACACCTGCGCACGCACGCCCCGGGCATTAAGGATGGCCACCATGCTTTGCACGAAGGTGGTCTCGCCCACGTAGTCCACGGCGGAATGATAGGCTCCCGTGCCGTCCACATAGCGCAGCGCGTACGGCTGCACCGGCACCTTGGCGTCGATCGCCGCTTCGAACAGGTTCGCGTGAAACGGCAGCAGCGTGCCCTGACGCGCCGTAGTCCCTTCCGGGAAAAACGCCACGCGCTGGCCTTCGTGCAGCCGATCCACCAGCCCCTTGAAGATATGCCGCAAGTCGCGCCGGTTGCCGCGCGCGATGAACACCGTGCCCGCCGCCGCCACCAGCCAGCCCACCACCGGCCAGGCACGGATCTCCGCCTTGGCCACGAAGCGGCTCGGGTGGGTGGCATTGATGACGAAGATGTCCAGCCAGGACACGTGGTTGGCCACCACCAGCACATGCCGCAGTGGCGCGGCGCCGGACAGCTCCTCGACCCGCACGCCGCAGATGGTCAGCAGCTGGCGCGACCAGCGCCGTACCAGCCAGTCGCGCCAAGCGCGCGGGGCCCACGGGAACACCAGCGTGCAGGTGCCCAGCCCCAGCGCGAAGTGCAGCAGCACCCGCGCCAGGCGAAACTCGAAACGCAGCACCAACGCGGACTCAGTGCGGACGGCGGAAGGCGATATGCCCGCCCACCACGGTGGCGCGCACCTGGCCGGTCAGTTCATAGCCGAGGAAGGGCGTGTGCTTGCCCTGGCTGGCCAGGGCGGACGCCTCCACCTTCCAGCGCGCGGCCGGATCGAACACCACCACGTCGGCCGGCATGCCCTGCCCCAGCGTGCCGGCGGACAGCCCGGCGATGCGCGCGGCGTCGCAGGTGACGCGCGCCAGCGCCCGCGCCAGCGGATCGGCGCACTGGCCGTGCGCGTGCTCGTCGGCCCAGCGCAGGGTCAGCGACAGCAGCAGTTCCAGTCCGGTGGCGCCGGGCGAGGCCTCGGCGAAGGGGAGCAGCTTTTCGTCGTCGTCGACCGGGGTGTGGTCGGAGCAGACCGCATCGACCGTGCCGTCCAGGACCGCGGCGCGGATCGCGTCACGGTCGCGCTGGCTACGCAGGGGCGGCGTCATGCGCGCATTGGGGTCGAAGAAGCCGATGTCGGCGTCGGTCAGGTGCAGATGGTGGGCGCCCACGTCGCAGCTCAGGCGCAGGCCCTCCTTCTTGGCCGCGCGCACCAGCTCGATGGCGGCGGCCGAGGACAGGCGGCACAGGTGCACCCGCGCGCCGGTGGCGCGCATCAGTTCGAAGATCGTGTACATGGCGATGGTCTCGGCCATCACCGGCACCCCGGACAGGCCGAGGCGCGAGGCCAGCGGCCCGCTGTGGGCCACGCCGCCGCGGCCGATCCAGGCGTCCTGCGGGCGCAGCCAGACGGTGTAGCCGAAGGTTTGGGCATACTGCAGCGCGCGCTGCAGCACCGTGGTGTCGCGCACCGGCTCCTCGGCCTGGGCGAAGCCGATGCAACCGGCCTCCGTCAGCTCCGCCATCTCGGTCAGAGCTTCGCCCTTCAGGCCCGCGGTGAGCGCGCCGAGCGGATGCACGTTGGCCTGGTTCAGGCCGCGCGCACGGTGCTTGAGCATTTCGACCAGACCCGGTTCGTCCAGCACCGGATCGGTGTCCGGTGGGCAGACCAGCGAGGTCACCCCGCCCTGCACTGCCGCCTGCATTTCGGATTCCAGCGTGGCCTTGTATTCGTAGCCCGGCTCGCGCAGGCGGGCCGACAGGTCCACCAGACCCGGCGCGACCACCAGGCCGGTGGCGTCGATCACCTCGTCGGCGGCGAAGCCGTGCGGGGCGAAACCGAGGGAGGCGATCTTCCCGTTGGCGATATAGAGGTCCTGGGTGGCGTCGATCTGGTTGGCCGGGTCGATCACGCGCCCGTTCTTGATAATGATGTTCATCCCTGGTTTCCTGCCAAAATGCTCATCACGGCCATGCGCACCGCGATGCCGAACGTGACCTGCGATAGGATCACCGCCTGCGGGCCGTCGGCCACGGCCGAATCGATCTCCACCCCGCGGTTCATCGGCCCCGGGTGCATCACGATGGCGTCCGGCTTGGCCAGCGCCAGGCGTTCGGGCGTGAGGCCATAGCTCTTGAAGTATTCCTGGGCCGAAGGCAGCAGCGCGCCGCTCATGCGCTCGTTCTGCAGGCGCAGCATGATGATCACGTCCACGTCCTTCAGGCCTTCGTCGATGTTGTTGAAGACCCGCACGCCCATCTGTTCCAGCCCGCCGGGCAGCAGCGTGGCCGGGCCGACCGCGCGCACTTCCGGCACGCCCAATGTGGTCAGGGCGTGGATGTCCGAACGCGCCACGCGCGAATGCAGGATGTCGCCCACGATCGCCACGCGCAGGTTGGTGAAGTCCTGCTTGTAGTGGCGGATGGTGTACATGTCCAGCAGACCCTGGGTCGGGTGCGCATGGCGTCCGTCGCCGGCGTTCACCACGTGCACGTGGTTCTGGCCGGTGCGGATCAGGTGCTCGGCGATCAGGTAGGGCGCGCCCGACTGCGCATGGCGCACGACGAACATGTCCGCATGCATGGCGGCCAGGTTGTCGATCGTGTCGAGCAGCGACTCGCCCTTGGCGGTGGACGAAGCCTGGATGTTCAGGTTGATCACGTCCGCCGACAGGCGCTTGGCCGCGATCTCGAAGGTGGTGCGGGTGCGCGTGGAGTTCTCGAAGAACAGGTTGAACACGCTCTTGCCGCGCATGAGCGGCACCTTCTTCACCTCGCGGTCCGAGATGCTGACGAAGGACGAGGCGGTGTCGAGGATGTGGTTCAGGATCGCCTTGGGCAGGCCCTCGGTGGTGATCAGGTGGCGCAGTTCGCCGTTCTTGTTCAGCTGCGGGTTATACATGGTCCTCCTCCACCGTCAGCACCAGGCGGTCGCCGGCCGCGCGGGCCAGGGCCAACGACTGGCCGCGCTCGACCTGCACATGGGCGCCGACGAAGTCCGCCGCCACCGGCAGCTGGCGGCCGCCGCGGTCCACCAGGGCCGCCAGCAGGATGCGCTCCGGACGGCCGTAGTCGAACAGCACGTTGATCGCGGCGCGCGTGGTGCGGCCCGTGAACAGCACGTCGTCCACCAGCACGATGGTGGCGCCGTCGACCGAGAAGCCGATGTGGGTCGGCTTCACGTCCGGATGCAGGCCTTTCTTGGCGTAGTCGTCGCGGTAGAAGGAAACGTCGATCGAACCGAGGCGGGAGGTGAGGCCCAGGTCGCGCGCGAGGCGATCGGCCAGCCAGGCGCCGCCCGAATGGATGCCGACGATGGCCGCGTCGGCCACGCCTGCCAGGCCGGCGCGGACCTGGTCGAGCAGCGCCCGGTAGAGCGCCTCCGCGTCGGGCGCGGATGGATTAGTGTGGGACATGTTCGTCAAAGTATTGTTGCAAAATGATGGAGGCGGCCCGGTCGTCGATGACCTCGCCGCGCCGGGCGGAAATGACGGCCGACGAATAGCGTTCGTCGACCATCACGACCGGCAGGTTGTAGCGCCCCTGGAGCTGGTTGGCGAAGCGGCGGCAGCGCGCCGTCATCTCGTGCTCGGCGCCGTCCGGGTGGCGCGGCTCGCCGACCACCAGGCGGGCCGGCTGCCACTGTGCGATCAGCTCGCCGATCTGGGCGAAACGGGTGGCATTGTCGGCCGCGTGGATCACGGCGAGCGGCTGCGCGTGACCGGTGAGCGTGTTGCCCATCGCGATGCCAATGCGCTTGATGCCGAAGTCGAAGCCGAGGACGATTTCAGCCATTACGCATGGCCGGCCTCGGAGGCGAGCATGAGGGGATCGATCCCCAGGAGTTTCATGGCGGCCGTGTAGCGCTCCTCGATCGGCAGGTCGAACAGGACGTGCGCGTCGGCGCCCACGGTGAGCCAGCCATTGCGGCCGATTTCCTCTTCCAGCTGGCCGGGGCTCCAGCCCGCGTAGCCGATCGACACCAGCAGGCGCTGCGGGCCTTCGCCCTTGGCCACGGCTTCGAGCACGTCGATCGAGGTGGTGAAGGCCACGTCGTCGGTGACGGCCAGCGAGGACGAATAGTGGCGCGCCGGCGAATGCAGCACGAAGCCGCGGTCGTCCTGGACCGGGCCGCCGAACATGATGGGGTCGCTCACCTTGGGCCCGCTCATGCCGTCGCCCAGCTTGATGTCGATGCGCTCGAACAGGCTTTCCATGGTCATGTCGGTGGGCTTGTTGATGACCACGCCGAGCACGCCTTTTTCGTTATGTTCGCAGACGTACACCACCGTCCCCCCGAAAATGGGGTCTTGCATGGCAGGCATCGCGATCAGGAAATGGTTGGCCAGATTGAGCTCGGGCTGGGCCGTGCGCGTCTGGCCGGCCTCCGCGCCGCCACGGGAGAGTCCTTTCATGGGCAGAGATTTCCCGACCTTGCTGTTCTTCATACGCGTACTCTCTCTTCGGACTGGCTCTGGGCGTGGGTGACTGCTCAGGACTTTTCGACAGTTTACACCACATCGGCGGCACCGCCGACGCAGCATACAATGGCGTTTCTACCTTGGATTGATATCACACAGCCGATGCGTTACCCCGCCTCCCTGGTCTGGTTCCGGCGCGACTTGCGGACCTTCGACCATGCCGCGCTCTTTCACGCGCTAACAGCGTCGAACGTCGTTTATTGTGTGTTTATCTATGACGACGCTATTTTAGCATCCCTGCCCCGGGCGGACCGCCGGGTTGAGTTCATCCATGGCTCGGTGGCCGAGCTGGACCGCGAGCTGCGGGCCCTGGGCGGACACCTGCTGGTCGAGCGCGCTGTGGCGCGCGAGCGACTGCCCTCCCTGGCGGCGGAACTGGGGGTGGACGCCGTATTTACCAACGCGGATTACGAGCCGCAGGCGGTCGCACGCGACGCGGCGGTGGCGCAGGCGCTGCGGGCCGCCGGCCGCGCCTTCCACAGTTTCAAGGACCAGGTGGTATTCGCGCGCGACGAGGTGCTGAGCCAGGCCGGCGCGCCGTTTTCGGTCTTCACGCCCTACCGGCGCGCATGGCAGGCCAGCCTGGCGCGCGACCCGGCCGTTCTGGAACCGTTCGACACCCACGCGCACGCCGCGCGCCTGGCGCCGCCTGCCGGCCCGCCCGCCCTGCCCGCGCTGGAAGACCTGGGCTTCGAACGGACCAACCTGGCCACGCTCGGCATCCGGCCGGGCGCGGCGGCCGGTTCCGCCCTGTTCGAGGATTTCCTGGGGCGGATCGCCCAGTACGACGTGGCGCGCGACTACCCGGCGCGCAAGGGGCCGTCCTACCTCTCGGTCCATCTGCGCTTCGGAACGGTGCCGATCCGGCAGCTGGCGCGCAGCGCGCACGAGCTGGCAAGCGCCGGCGCGGGCGGCGCGGGCGCGGCGACCTGGCTTTCGGAACTCATCTGGCGCGAGTTCTACCAGATGATCCTGCACCATCACCCGCGGGTGGTGACGGACAGCTTCAAGCCAGCCTACGACGCCATCGCCTGGGAACAGGGGCCGCAGGCGGAAGAACTGTTCGCGGCCTGGTGCGAAGGCCGCACCGGCTATCCACTGGTGGACGCCGCCATGCGCCAGCTGAACACGACCGGCTACATGCACAACCGCCTGCGCATGGTGACGGCCAGCTTTCTCACCAAGGACCTGGGCCTGGACTGGCGCTGGGGCGAGCGCTATTTCGCGCTGCGGCTGAACGACTACGACCTGGCCGCCAACAACGGCGGCTGGCAATGGGCGGCCTCCTGCGGCTGCGACGCCCAGCCCTGGTTCCGCATCTTCAACCCGGTCACGCAGTCTGAGAAGTTCGACCCGGACGGCAGATTCATCCTGCGCTACGTGCCGGAGCTGGCGGGCCTGGCGGGCAAGGCGCTGCACGCACCCTGGCTGGCGGGCGGGAAGCCCGGCTACCCGGGCCCCATCGTCGCCCACGACGCAGCGCGCCGCCTGACGCTGGCGCGCTACGCCGTCGTCAAGCAGGCTGCTTGAGCAGGTCCGCGATCGCTTCGAGCAGCACCGCGTCCTGATAGGGCTTGCCGAAGTAGCCGTTCACCCCCAGGTCGAACGCATAGTTGCGGTGCTTGTCCGCCGTGCGCGAGGTGATCATGACGATCGGGATGTCGCGCGTCGAGTCGTTGCCGCGGATGTTGCGGGTCAGGTCGAAGCCGTCCATGCGCGGCATCTCGATATCGACCAGCATCAGGTCCGGCCGCGCCTCCTGCACCTGTTCCAGCGCATCCACGCCGTCCTTGGCCAGCACCACCTGGTAGCCTTCGCGTTCGAGCAGGCGCTGGGTCACCTTGCGCACGGTGAGCGAGTCATCCACCACCATGATCACACCGCGCCGCTCGAACAGCACCGGGGCGGCGGCCGCGCCGGCGCCCGGGGCCCGCAGTTCCGGATGGTGTTCCAGATGGTGGGCCAGCGTCACCGGGTTGAGGATCAGGACAATGTCGCCCGAGCCCAGCACCGTGGCGCCGGCGATGCCGGCCATGCGTGCAAGCTGCGGGCCGATGTTCTTGACCACCACCTCGCGGTTGCCCTCGACCAGGTCGACCAGGAGGGCGATGCGGTCGGCGCCGTTGCGCAGCACCAGCACCGGGCTGGAACGCTGCACCAGCGGGCGCGCTTCGCGGTCGCCGAGCAGGGTCGGCAGGTAATGCAGCGGCAGGACCGCGCCCTGGTGTTCGATGCGGCCCGCCGTGAGCGCCATCTGCATGGCCGCTTCCTTCAGCTGCAGCACCTGTTCGACCAGGATCGCCGGCAGCGCGTACACGGTGCCCGCGCTGCGGGTCAGCACCACCTGGGTGACGGCCAGCGTCAGCGGCAGGTGGATCGTGAAGCGGGTGCCGGCGCCGCGCGTGGTGTCGATCGCCACCCGCCCGCCGAGGGACTCGGCTTCGGAGCGCACCACGTCCATGCCCACGCCACGGCCGGCCAGCTCGGTCAGCGCGTCGGCGGTGGAAAAGCCCGGTTCGAAGATCAGGTCGGCGGCGGCGGCGTCGCTCACCACCTGGCCCTGCTCCAGCAGGCCCTGCTCTGCGGCCTTGGCGCGGATCCGGTCCAGATCCAGGCCGCCGCCGTCGTCGCTGAAGGCCAGTACCACCTCGTTGCCCTGCTGGCTCACCTGCACCAGCAGTTCGCCCGTCTCGGGCTTGCCGGCGGCCGCGCGGCGCGTGCGCGGCTCGATGCCGTGCACGATGGCGTTGCGCAGCAGGTGCTCGAACGGCGCGGCCATCTGTTCCAGCACGCTGCGGTCGATTTCCACGTTGCCGCCGCGGATGTCGAGGTTGACCCGTTTGTCCAGTTCCTTGGCCGCCTGGCGCGCCACGCGGTACAGGCGCTCGGACAGGCTGGAGAACGGCACCATGCGCACCCGCATCAAGTCCTGCTGCAGGTCGCGCGTGAGGCGCGACTGCACCGCCAGGTCGCCACCGGCGCCGTCGATGGCGCGCACCAGGCCGTCGTGGAAGGAGGCCACGTCGCTCACGCTCTCGGCCATCATCCGGGTCAGTTCCTGCAGCCGCGTGAAGCGGTCGAATTCGAGCGGGTCGAATTCGCGCTCGCCGGCGATCGACAGGCGCGAGGCGATCTGGGTCTCGGCCTGGATTTCGATCTCGCGCAACTGGGCGCGCAGGCGGGTCAGGTTGTCCGCGAAGTCGTCCAGCGAGGCCTTCACGGAGCCGATCTGGGTCTCCAGCTTGGAACGGGCGATCGACACTTCGCCGGCCTGGTTGACCAGGCGGTCGAGGATGTCGGCGCGCACCCGCACCAGCGGCGTGCGGGTCTGGACCGCCTGTTGCTCCTCGGCCGGCGTCGGCGCAGGCGCGGCTTCCTGCGGCGCGGCCGGCTGCGCGGCTGGCAGAGGCGCGGCCGCCGCTTCGCCGGCCTGCAGGCGCTCGAACATCAGCATGGCCTGGTCGAAGTTGGCCATCAGCTCGTCGAAGGCGGCCGGCGTACTGGTGCCGGCGTGGACCATGTTCTCGATCTGGGTCTCGATATCGTGCGTGTGCTGGCCCAGGCGCATCGCGCCGGCCATGCGCGCGCTACCCTTCACCGTGTGCAGCATGCGCTGCATGGCGTGGGCGGGTGCGGTGTCGGCCGGATGCTGCTGCCAGCTGCGCAGCGCCGCGCCGATCTGCGGCAGCAGGTCGGTGGCCTCCTCGATGAAGATCGGCAGCAGGTCGGCATCGAGGTCGTCGGCCAGGGCGGTGGCCAGCGGCGCTTCGGCCGCCGCGGGCCCGGGCGCAGGCAGATCGTCCGTGACCGAAATACCCATGGGCATAGGCAGTTCCGCCACCGGCTCGAGCAGCGCCTCGGCATCGGCCAGCGGCGATGCGCCGAGCGCGAAGGCCGCGCTTTCCGGTTCCGCGGCCGGCGCCGGGGCGGCGGTCACGCGGTCGGCATCGAGCAGCAGCTCGTCATCCGACGGTTCGGCGGCCGGCAGCGGCGCCTCCGGCACCGGCTCGGGTTCGAGGCTGAGTTCGGGCAGCGGCGCCAGCAGCGCCTCGGCATCGGCGGCCGGGGAGGCGCTCAGCGCAAAGGCTTCCGCTTCCTGGTCGTCGGCCGGCGCCGGCGCGGCGTCCAGGCTTTCCGCAGCCAGCAGCAGCTCGTCGAACGCCGGCTCGCCTGCGGGCAGCACGGCGCCCGATTCCGGCTCCAGCAGCGCTTCGGCATCGTCGGCGGGCGAGGCGCCGAGCGCGAACGCCGTCGCATGCTCCTCGTCCGCGGGCGCGGGCACGGCGGCGCCGGTGAAATTTTCCACGTCCTCATGCTCGAGCGGCGCATCGGTCAGGACCGCATCCGGCAGCTCCAGCACCGGGCTGGCCGGCAGCGGCTCGGGCGCGACCTGCGTCAGCACGGGCGCGTCGAACGGGTCGTCGAAGGCGGCGTCGAACAGCTGGTCCATCTCCTGCACCACCGCTTCCGGCACCTTGGGCACTTCGCCCAGGCCGGGCATCGAGCTTTCCGGCGGCGGGCCGGAAATCAGGTCGGTGTACGTCTCCGCGAACAGCGCGTCCAGGCGCGCACGCAGTTCCGGCACCGCTTCCGCATAGGGCGAGGCGGGCGCTTCGCGCGGCAGGTGCGCGCGCAGGTTCTGCAGCTGCTCGATCAACTCCGGCTGCGGCGGCGGCAGCTCGCCGCCGGTGAAGCGTTCCAGCATGTCGCGCACCACCGACAGCGTGGTGTCGAGCAAGTCGCGCTGGGCGTCGTTCAGCTGCGGCGCGGGCGGCGCCAGTTCCTGCAGCGTCGTCTCGAGCGCATAGGCCACGTCGCGCAAGGCTTCAAAGCCGACCGTGGCCGAGGTCCCGGCCAAGGTGTGCGCGGCCTTGAGCGCAGCCGGTCCGACCGCCCGGGCGGGCTCCGCGCGCCACTGGTCGAAGTCCTCCCGCAGCACGCGCATCAGCTGCTCGGTCTCGCCCAGGTAGATGTTGTACAGCGGGAGCGCGATCTCCAGATGCCCGATGCGGCGCAGGTTGGCGTCCGCCGGCGCGGCGGCCGGGAATTCGATGACGTTGTCCGGCGGCGCGGCCTCCGGCGCCACCGTTTCGGGCGCCGCTTCCGGCACCGGCAGGGGAATCACTTCGGCCGCGGGCGTGTCCTCCATCTCGAACGCGCCGCCCTCCTGCACCCGGCCGGCCGCCGCCACCAGCGCCGCGCTGCTGCGCCCGGAGCGCCCGGCCGCGGCCAACTCGGCAACCCAGGCCGCCATGTCGCGTTCGGCCCGTTCCAGCAGCGCGAACAGGTCGGCGCTCGCGCTGCGCGCTTCCGCCAGCCATTGGTTCATCACCTTTTCGACCGCATGCGCGCCATCCGCGAACTGGTTCAGCCCGACCATGCGCCCGCTGCCCTTGAGGGTATGGAAAGCGCGCCGCAGCACTGTCAGGGTCTGCTGGTTGGACGGCTCGGACTGGGCCTGCGGCAGCGTCGTGCGCACCAGCTCCAGCACCTCCTGCGCCTCGCCGATGAAGATCTCCAGCAATTCGGCTTCGACCGCCTCCTCGGCCGCGGGGGGCACGCTGGGCGGCGCGGCCGGCGCGGCTTCCGGCGCGGCCGCCGGTGTCGCTTCCGGCTCCGGCGCGGCTTCATCGCGCCGACGGCCGAACGGCACGGACTGGAACAGGGAACGGGCGGCGTCGAACTCGAAGCGCTCGCGCGCCGCTTCCGGACTATGGGCCAGGGTGTCGATGAAGAAGCCGAGCGCGCCCACGTTCTGCGCGATGTTCTCCAGCGCGGCCACCTCGCTCGGGCCGCTGCCGGCGGCCAGGGCGCGCACGGCTTCCTTCACGTGCAGGGCCGCGCGCATGGCGGCCTCCTGATCCAGCAGCGCCAGCGCCCCCTGCATCTGGTGCAGGGCCGGATCGACGTCGGCCAGGGCCGCCCGCTTGGCGGGGTCGGCATAGAAATCGTCCAGGACCTTCTCGACCTGGCGCAGTCCGGCGCGCATTTCACCCGCCAGCACCTGCACCGTCTGCGCCTCCTGGATGCGGCGCGCCAGCTCGCCCTGCCAAGCCGGGGCGGGCGGCGGCGTCTCGCCGGCGGCCAGCGCCAGCAGGCGCGCGCCCACGGCTTCCGCCTGGGCTTCGAAATCGGGCGGCAGCTGGCGGATCTGCTCCAGGCCGTGCTCCAGGAACAGCATGGCGGACGCCATCTCGAGACTGAACTGCTCGCCGCGGCCGGAGCGCACCGAGTCGCGCGCCACGCGGCGCAGCTCGGCCAGCAGCTGGGTCAGGCCCGGCGCGCCGAGCGCGGCTCCGGCCTCGGCCAGCGCGGCCAGCGACTGTTCGAAGCGCTCCTCGAGCGCGGGATCGATTTCGGCGGCCAGCCGGTTCCACGCCTCCTGGGCCTGAGCCAGGGCGGCCTTGGCCTGGGCCAGCGCGGCCGGATCGATACGTCCGTAGCGGCGCGTTTCGTAGTCGGCCGGCACCGCGCCTGCCAGCCCGTAGGCCTGGCGCAGCAAATCCGCCTGCGCGCTCGGCTGCGGCGCGGCGGCGATGAAGAACAGGGCGTCGCGCAGCATGACCGGCGGCAGCTCGCCCTGGCCTTGCGTCAGGCGGCGCAGCTGCAGGTTGATCTGGCCGAACAGCTGCTTGACGAAGACGTCGCCCTCCAGCTGCCCGTCGGCCACCAGCGCCGCGAAACATTCGAGCGCGGCCCAGAAGGCGCGCGCGGCCGGCTCGTCCTGGGCGGCGGCCACCTGGGCCACGGCTTCGTGCAAGGCGCCGGCGTGGGTGCGCTGGGCGGCTGGGTCGGCGCTCTTCAGGTAGGGCAGCAGCGCTTTTTCGAAGCGCGCGCGGCAGCCCGGGTAGTCCGGCGGCGTAGGCGTGTGCGGCCCCAGCGCCGGGCGGGCGGCCAGGTCGACCGTCAGCAATTCGGCCGGATGGGCGCGCGCATGGCCGAGCAGTTCCTGCAGGGCGCGGTGATACGGAAACAGGCGCACCGGCTGCGGGCGGCTCCCGGCCAGCAGTTCCTCCAGGTATTCGACCACGGCCTGGTAGGCCTCGGCCACGACCTGGGCCTGGGCCGGCCCGCAGGCGAGCTGCCCGTTCCGGAAGCGCTCCAGAGCCTGCTCGGCGCCTTCGGTCAGGACGGACACCCCGTCCAGGTCCACGATCTGCAGCGCGCCGTGCGCCTGGTGCAGGTGCGAGCGCGCATGCTGCAAGGGCGTGCCCTGCGCCTCGGCCGGCTTGTCCGCGGCTTCGCGCAGGGCGTCGCGCGAGCGGCCCAGCGCATCGCGGATCTCACCCATCACCCAGGACAGGGGACCGGTGTCGAAAGGCGTGTCCGCGTACTCAGTCATCTTCGGGTATTCCTCTTCAGGCGACGCGGAAGCGCGACACCGAATTCTTCAGTTCCTGCGCCAGCACCGACAGCTGGCGAATCGATTGGGCCGTCTCCTGCGTGCCCTGGCGGGTCTGCTGGGTCACCGCCAGGATGTGGCTGATGTTGTTGGCCACGCCATTGGCGGAGGTGGCCTGCTGCTCGGTGGCGAAGGAGATCCCCTGGATCAGTTCCGCGAGCTGGTTCGACACCCGCGAGATCTCCGCCAGCGCCGCGCCGGCCGCGTCGGACAGCTTGGTCCCTTCGACCACGCCCTGGGTCGATTTTTCCATAGCGGCGACCGCGTCGTGCGTGTCGGTCTGAATCGTGCGCACCAGCGCGCCGATCTGCTTGGCCGCGTGCGCCGAGCGTTCCGCCAGCCGCTGCACCTCTTCCGCCACCACCGAGAAGCCGCGCCCCGCTTCGCCCGCGGAGGCGGCCTGGATGGCCGCGTTCAGCGCCAGCACGTTGGTCTGTTCGGTAATGTCCGAGATCAGTTCCGTGATCTCGCCGATCTCTTGCGACGATTCGCCCAGGCGCTTGATGCGCTTGGAGGTTTCCTGGATCTGGTCGCGGATCTCGTGCATGCCCTTGATCGAGTTCTCCACCGCGTCCGAACCCTGGGACGCCGCCGCCACCGACTGGCGCGCCACGTCGGCCGATTCGCTGGCCGAACGCGACACGTCGGTGATCTCGCGCGCCATTTTCAGCACGGTGGCCGAGGCGTCCTCGATCTCGCGCGACTGCTGCTGCGTCGCGGCCAGCAGGTCGCTGGAAATCTGCTGCGCGTGGGACGAGGCGGACGTCACCTCCTCGGCGGTGTTGGTCACGCGCCCGACCAGGCCGCGCAGTTCCTCCACCGTGTAGTTCACCGAGTCGGCGATGGCGCCGGTGATGTCCTCGGACACGGTGGCGTGCACGGTCAGGTCGCCGTCGGCCACCTCCTGCAGTTCGTTCATCAGGCGCAAAATCGCGGCCTGGTTGGCGTCGTTGGCGCCCTTGGCTTCCTCCTCCTTGGCCTGGGCCTGCAGGCGCATGGCCTCCGCTTCCTGGCGGCGCAGCTCGGCGCCGCGGGTGCGGTTACGCGAGTCCTGCAGCAGCACGCGCGACACGCCGCCCGCCGTCACCAGGGTGAACACGGCGGAGGCGATCATCAGGTAGAACCAGATGGTCGGCGTGGACTGGCTGGAACGGTAGTCGGCCTGGATGCGCGCCAGGATCTTGCGCAGCTCCTCGTTCTCGTAAAAGATCGACTGCTCGGCCGCCTTGGCGGAGGTGAACTTGGAGATGTTGTCCAGCACCGCGGTGACCAGCTTGTGGTAGCTGTCGAACTTGACGCGGGTCTGTTCCAGCTTGGCGCGCAGATCGGGCTCGCCGAAGGCGCTCAGGCCCAGGCTCGCGTTGCCGTTGGCGAAACCGTCCAGGGTGGCGCGGAAGGTGGTCGCGTCGCGCCCCAGCTGGAACGCCGTCTCGGAGCGGATCACGCCGCTGGTCAGGAATTCGCTCGCGCTGCGCGACATGCGCTGGGTCAGCATGGTCAGGCGTCCGAGCGCGGCCAGTTCGCGCGCCGAGCCGCCGCGCTTGGTCTTCTCGGTCAGCATCTCGTCGGTCAGCGCCAGCAGCTCCGGCGACATGGCGTCGAGCTGCTTGATGGTCTTTTCGAAGATGGTCAGCTCGGGCTTGAGCTTGAGGATGTTGGCCGCCGCGTTGTCGGAACTGGTCCACTTCTTGCGCGCCTCGATCAGCAGGAACTGGATCGCGCCGCCGGAGGCCGGCAGGTTGCGCTCGGCGTAGCGGCCGCCGCGCGCCAGCACGTTCAGGTCCAGACCGAGATTGCTGCGGCTGTCCTCGAGCTGGTCGAAGGCCTCCGGATAACCCTGCACCGCGTTCGGCGCGGCCTTGCCGATCCGCTGCGAGTGCATCAGGGCGTCGGATGCGACCTGGGTCTGCAGGGCGGCCACGGAGTTGGACGCCACGTTGGCCCACAACAGGACCAGGGTCAGCACCGCGCCCGCCGCCAGCACCCCGAGCAGGATGCGCAGCTGGCGCGCCAGCGACATGTGGCCGATGAAGGGCAGCGGTTTATCGAGCTCGCCGTCCTCGGCGGGCGCGGCCCGGCGGCGCATGATGCTGCCCAGGCTCAGGGGCGCGTTGGCGTCGTCGGCCGGCGTCTCGGGCGGCGGCGCTTCCAGCGAGGGCGCGTCAACCGGCGCCCGCTGCGGCATGTTGGGCATGCCGAACTCCGTGTCCGGCGGCGGCGCGACCTCGATCGGTTCGTCCTTTCCGGCTTTCTCGCGTTTCGACCGGGAGAACATCCCCGCGGTGAATTTGTCGGCGAATCCCATGTGCTGCTCCCTCGTTCTCTTGTTATTGGCCGCTTGTGGCGCGGCTTACCAACCCTACAAACCCACGTGCATGAAACGCGCTTCCTTGACCAGTTCGGCCAGGTCGAGCGGGATCCAGCTCTGGCCCTCGGCGTCGAGCAGGTGTTCGCCCGCCGCCTCCATCCCGGCCGCGTGGCGCAAACCGTACACGCGCGCCACCAGCAGCGCGCAATTGAAGCCCAGCGCCGGGGCGAAGGTCACCACCCGGCTGTCGGCGCCGGCCGGGGTGTCGCCCAGGCCGAGATAGCGTCCCAGGTCGATCACGCCGATCAGGCTGCCGCGGATATTGGCCAGGCCCAGGTACCAGGGCTGGGTCAGCGGCACCGCCGTCACCGGCGGCAGCGCGACGATCTCGCCCGACTGGGTCAGATCGAGCAGGAAGGCCGCCCCCGCCTCGCGCGGGCCGAGGTGCACGCCCAGCTGGTTGACGCGCGCGCCGCTCGCGGTGCGTGCGGCCTGCATGCGTTCCAGCAGCTGCGCCTGGTATTGGCGCAGCCGCGCGCGGCGTCCCGCCGCGTCCGATGGAGCCGGCGCCGTCGTCATCGCTTACCCGAGCGCCGCAATCTTGGTCAGCAGCTCGTCCGGATCAACCGGCTTGACCAGGTATTCCTTGGCGCCCTGGCGCAGGCCCCAGATGCGGTCGGTCTCCTGGTTCTTGCTGCTGCAGATGAACACCGGCACGCCGGCCAGGTCCGGGTCGCGCGTGAGCGAGCGCGTGACCTGGAAACCGTTCGCGCCCGGCATCACCACGTCCATGAGGATCAGCTCGGGCTTGTCCTCCTTGATGCGGGCCAGCGCCTCCTCGCCGTTTTCGGCGGTGGTGACGGCATAGCCGTGCTTGACCAGGATGTCGGTCAGGTAGTAGCGCTCGGTCGGCGAATCGTCGACGATCAGAATGCGGGAAATGGGCACGGTGAAACTCCTGCTTTATCGTTATTGTGGGGCGACCGCGGAGGTGTGCTCGCGCACGGCGGCGAGCAGGCTGTCCTTGGTGAAGGGTTTGGTCAGGTAGGCCGACGAGCCGACCATCGCGCCGCGCGCGCGGTCGAACAGCCCGTCCTTCGACGAGAGCATCAGCACCGGCGTGGCGTGGAACCGGGCGCTCTTCTTGATCAGGGCGCAGGTCTGGTAGCCATCCAGGCGCGGCATCAGGATGTCGCAAAAGACCAGGGCGGGATGGTGGTCGTTGATCTTGGCGAGCGCGTCGAAGCCGTCCTCGGCCAGCACCACCTGATAACCCGCCTGCGTGAGGAAAATTTCGGCCGACCGACGAATCGTATTGCTGTCGTCGATCACCATGATTTTCAAACCTGTCGGCGCTGTCGTCATCGTCTTTCCACCCAACTTGAAAGCGCACGATAGCATAGGGAACGGCCCTTGTGCGAGGAAATGTTGCAGTGAGGCAACCGGGTTTCGCGGGCCCGGCAGCAGGGTGTTAACCTGCTGCCATCGAAGTTAAATGACCGTCATCTCGAAGTCGTCCTTGCGCGCGCCGCACTCGGGACAAGTCCAGTTCATCGGTACGTCTTCCCAGCGCGTGCCGGGGGCGATGCCTTCCTCCGGCGCGCCGGCCGCTTCGTCGTACACCCAGCCGCAAATCAGGCACATCCAGGTCTGGAATGGGCGTTCGCCGTCAGGCGCCGTTTCAATACTGCTCACGTTATGGTTCCTCGATTTAGTAGAATGCGACAATCCACTATCTTAAAGCATTCCAGCCTGCAGACGCACCCATGCCCGCCTCTCCCCTGATCCTGTCTTTCGGCCTGGCCGACCCGATCGGCGCGGTCGGCACGCACGCCGACGCCACGGTCTGCGCCGCCCTCGGCGCGCACGCCTTGTCCGTCACCACCGGGCTGCTGCTGGCCGACACCGCCCGCATCGAAGAGGTGCACCCGGTCGACACCGACTGGATGGTCGATCAGGCCCGCCTGCTGCTGGAAGACATGAGCGTGGCGGCCCTCAAGATCGGCGCCCTGGCCAACACCGACCAGGTGCAGGCGATCGCCGAGATCGTCTCCGACTACCCGGACCTGCCGCTCATCGTCGATCCCTTCCTGTCCGCCCTGCCGGAAGGCGGGGTGGCCGACGAAGGCATGCTCGAATGCGTACGCCAGGTGCTGGTGCCCCAGGCCACGGTGCTGCTGCTGTCGCACCTGGAGCTGGCGCGCATGGCCGAATTGTGGCGCGACCCGCATACCGAGGACATGGCGGCCGACGCCACCATGCTGACCGCCAGCGGCTGCGAATTCGTGCTGGTGAACTGCCTCACCGCCCAGGGCCATGGCGACCAGAAGACGCTGGCCAACACCCTGTTCGACATCGACGGCGAGCTCGAGACCTTCAGCTGGCAAAAGCTGCCCGGCCCCTTCGTCGGCGCCGGCAACACCATGTCCGCCGCCGTCGCGGCCCTGATGGCCCACGGCATGGAGGCGCCCGACGCGGTCGCCGCCGCCCAGGAATACACGGCCGGCGCGCTGGCCCACGCACAGCGCTTCGGCATGGGCAAGTACCTGCCCAACCACCTCTACAAGCTCATCTCACAGGACCCCGCATGACCACCTCCCTGAACGACACCCTGTTCGCCCGCGCCCAGAAGACCACGCCCGGCGGCGTCAACTCGCCGGTGCGCGCCTTCCGCTCGGTGGGCGGCACGCCGCGCTTCATCACCCGGGCCGAAGGCCCCTACTTCTGGGACGCGGACGGCAAGCGCTACATCGACTACATCGGTTCCTGGGGCCCGGCCATCCTCGGCCACGCCCACCCGGAGGTGGTGCAGGCGGTGCAGGACGCGGCCGCGCGCGGCCTGTCCTTCGGCGCGCCGACCCAGGGCGAGATCGAGATGGCCGAGGAGATCTGCCGCCTGGTGCCCTCGATCGAGCAGGTGCGCCTGGTTTCGTCCGGCACCGAGGCGACCATGAGCGCCCTGCGCCTGGCGCGCGGCGCCACCGGGCGCGACAAGATCGTCAAGTTCGAAGGCTGCTATCACGGCCACGCCGACTCCCTGCTGGTCAAGGCCGGCAGCGGCCTGCTCACCTTCGGCAACCCCACCTCGGCCGGCGTGCCGGAGGACTTCGTCAAGCACACCCTGGTCCTCAATTACAACGACGTGGCCCAGCTGGAAGGGACCTTCGCCGCCGTGGGCAGCGAGATCGCCTGCGTGATCGTCGAGCCCGTGGCCGGCAACATGAACCTGATCCAGGGCACCCCGGCCTTCCTCGGCAAGCTGCGCGAGCTGTGCACGGCCCATGGCGCCCTCCTCATCTTCGACGAAGTGATGTGCGGCTTCCGGGTCGGCCTGCACGGCGCCCAGGCCAAGTACGGCATCACCCCGGACCTGACCGCCCTGGGCAAGGTGATCGGCGGCGGCATGCCGGTGGCGGCCTTCGGCGGGCGCGCCGACCTGATGCAGAAGATGTCGCCGGTGGGCGCGGTCTACCAGGCCGGCACCCTGTCCGGCAACCCGGTGGCGGTGGCGGCCGGCATGACCACCCTGCGCCTGATCCAGCAGGAAGGCTTCTACGAGCGCCTGACCGCCCAGACGGCCAAGCTGGCCCAGGGCCTGACCGAAGCGGCGCGCGCGGCCGGCGTGACCTTCTGCGCCGACGCGGTGGGCGGCATGTTCGGCATCTTCTTCTCCGAGCGGGTGCCGAACAACTATGCCGAGATGATGGCCGGCGACCGCGAACGCTTCAACCGCTTCTTCCACGGCATGCTGGACGAGGGCGTGTACTTCGCCCCGGCCGCCTTCGAAGCCGGCTTCGTCTCCGCCGCGCACGACGACGCGGTGATCGAAGCGACCGTCGCGGCGGCGCGTAAAGTGTTTACAAATCTGGCTTAAGTTTCGCGTGGTAAACTAGCGCCCGCTATGAACACCCCCTCTACACCCTTAAGTTAGCGCGTCCGCGCCCCCAGGCGTCGGCCGCGCACGTATCACTCAGGCCGACGCATGAAGCTTTTCCGCCGCATTACCGAACACGACACCGTCAAGGCTCTCGGGCCGGGCCTCATCACGGGCGCCGCCGACGACGACCCGTCCGGTATCGCGACCTATTCCCAGGCCGGCGCCCAGTTCGGCTTCAACACGCTGTGGACCCTGGTCCTGACCTATCCATTCATGGTCGGCATCCAGCTGGTGTCGGCCCGCATCGGCCGGGTCACCGGCAAGGGGCTGGCGGCCAACATCCGGCGCGCCTACTCGCCCTGGCTGCTGTACACGGTGGTGCTGCTGCTCCTGGTGGCCAACGTGATCAACATCGCGGCCGACATCGCCGCCATGGGCGAAGCCATGTTCATGGTGGCCAGGATCGGTTCTCCGCACCAATACTCGCTGGGCATGGGCTTCCTGTGCCTGACGCTGCAGATCTTCCTGCCCTACCGCACCTACGTGCGCTACCTGAAATGGCTGACCCTGGGCCTGCTGGCCTATGTCGCCACCGTGTTCGCGGTCCACATGCCCTGGGCCGAGGTGGCGGCGCGCACCGTCTGGCCACACTTTGCCTTCACCCGCGAATCGGTGGCCCTGATCGTGGCCATCTTCGGCACCACCATCAGCCCCTATCTGTTCTTCTGGCAGGCCTCGCAGGAAGTCGAGGAGATCCGCGCCGACGGCGGCGCCGGCCTGCGCAAGCGGCCCGCCGACGCCGGCGCCCAGATCGCGCGCATCAAGACCGACACCTTCATCGGCATGGGCTTCTCCAATCTGGTGGCCTACTTCATCATGCTGACCACGGCCGTGACCCTGGGCGCGCACGGCATCACCAACATCCAGACCTCGGCCGAGGCGGCCAACGCGCTGCGTCCGCTGGCCGGCGAATTCGCCTTCCTGCTGTTCGCGCTGGGCATCATCGGCACCGGCATGCTGGCGGTGCCGGTGCTGGCCGGCTCCGCCGCCTACGCCGTCACGGAAAGCTTCAAGTGGCCGAATGGCCTCGACATGAAGGTGCTGCAGGCGCGCGAGTTCTACGCCATCATTTCGCTGGCCACCATCGGCGGCATGCTGCTCAATTTCGCCCCGGTGGATCCGATCAAGGCCCTGGTCTGGTCGGCCCAGATCAACGGCGTCATCGCGGTGCCGATCATGACGGTCATGATGATGCTGGCCCATAACAGCCAGATCATGGGCCGCTTCACCCTGACCACCCGGCACACCGTGATCGGCTGGTTCGGGGTGGCACTGATGCTGGTGGCGGTCGTTGCCATGTTCGTCACGATGTAGGACACTGTGGTCCATGTCCAGCGCTGCACCCATCATCGACGCCGAGCTCGCCACCTTCCTGGTGAGCGGGGTGTCGATCAATCTCGGCTCCAGCGGCGCGCACCTGCGCCCCAGCGTGGCGCGGGCGCTCGGCGCGCGCGTGACGGACGACCGGCGCAGCGTGCGCCTGCTGCTGTCCTGCCACCAGTCGGCCGCCCTGATCGAACACGTGCGCCAGTCCGGGCGCGTGGCGGCCGTGTTCTCGCAGCCGACCACGCACCGCACCGTACAGATCAAGGGCGACGATGCGCGCGTCGAGCCGCAGAGCGACCTCGATCTGGCCACCGTGCGCCGCTACCGCCACGACTTCGTGCGCGAGCTGGGTGCCATCGGCTACCGCGCCGAAGTCATCTATAGTTTCCTGCACTGCCCGGACGCGGACATCGTGGCGCTGGTGTTCACGCCGGCCGCCGCCTTCGTCTCCACGCCCGGGCCCAAGGCGGGACAGGCCCTGAAAGGCGGAGCATGAGCCTGCATCTGGACGCCATCCGCGCCTGCTTCGAAGGCGTCATTCCCGCCACCATGGCCACCTGCGACGCGCACGGCGTGCCCAATGTTTCCTATCTGTCGCACGTGCACTTCGTCGACGCCGAGCACGTGGCGGCGACCTACCAGTTCTTCAACAAGACGCGCCGGAACCTGGAAGCCAATCCGCACGCGATCGCGGCCCTGATCGATCCGCAGACCGGCGCGCACTACCGGCTGACGATGGAGTTCGTGCGCACCGAGCAGGAAGGCCCGCTGTTCGAAAGCATGAAGGCCAAGCTCTCCAGCATCGCCTCGCACGTCGGCATGACGGGCGTGTTCCGCCTGCTGGGGGCGGACCTGTTCCGCGTCACGGACGTGGTGCGGGTGCCGGGCGAGATGCTGCCGGCGCCGCCGCCGCGCCGCAATCTGTTGGCCTCCTTGCGCCACGTGTCGGAAGCGATCCGCACCTTGTGCGACCTTGAAAGCCTGCTCACGACCGCCCTCGATGAGATCGGAACCCAGTTCGAGATTCCGCACGCGATGGTACTGCTGCACGATGCGGCCAACGAGCGCCTGTACACCGTCGCCAGCCGCGGCTACGACCTGTCCGGGGTCGGTTCGGAGATCAAGCTCGGCGACGGCGTGATCGGCGTGGCCGCGCGCGAGCGCACCCCGATCCGCATCGGCCACATGACGGCCGAATACAACTACAGCCGCGCGATCCGCGACAGCGCGGTGGAAGACGGCGGCGCCCAGCCGCCCGAGATCGAGATTCCGCTGCCCGGTTTGCCGGACGCGCGCAGCCAATTGGCGCTGCCGCTCCTGGCCGGGCCGAAGCTGGTGGGTGTGCTGTGCGTGGAGAGCCCGGTCGACCTGCGCTTTTCCTACGACGACGAGGACGCGCTGGTGGCGCTGGCGGCCCAGCTCGCACTGCAGATCTACACCCTGCCGGGCCTGGCCGAGGAAGCGGCCGGCGAGCAGACGCCGGTGTTTGCCGCGCCGCCGCAGGGCGAGCCGGTCACGGTGCGCCATTTCGGCGGCAACGACAGCGTGTTCCTCGACGACGACTACCTGATCAAAGGCGTGGCCGGGGCGATCTTCTGGATGCTCGTGTCCGAGCTGGTGGAAAAAGGCCGGACCGAATTCACCAACCGCGAGCTGCGCCTCGATCCGCGCGTGCGCCTGCCGGACGTGGCGGACAACCTCGAAGGCCGGCTGCTGCTGCTGGCGCGCCGCCTGGACGAGCGCGAAGCCTGCGTGCGCATCGAAAAGACCGGGCGCGGCCGGTTCCGCGTGCTGGCGAGCCGGCCGCTGGTGCTGGTCGAATCCATCTGACACGTCATTCCCGCGCAGGCGGGAATCCATGGTCAGCCGCAAGCGGCAAGCGCATCCCGCAGTGGCTGCATCGCGCACCATGGATCCCCGCCAAGGGGGACGCCGAGTCCGGGGATGACAGCGGAAAGCCCGGCCGTAATCATCACCCCACCCCGTCATTCCCGCGCTGGCGGGAATCCATGGTCAGCCGCAAGCGGCAAGCGCTTCCCGCAGTGGCTGCATCGCGCACCATGGATCCCCGCCAAGGGGGACGCCGAGTCCGGGGATGACGTCAAAGCTCCAGCGCCGTGCTCAGCTTGGCCCAGTCGGCGGTTGGCAGCACACCCTTGACCTGCTCCAGCATGGCCGCGAACACCGGCGGCGGGGCGGCGCGGCGCGCGCCTTGCAGCATCATGGCGCGCTCGCGCGGCGTCAACGACGGCATCATCCAGCGCATCGACATCGCCTTTTCCTCCGGCGTCAGCGCGGCCACGATCGATTGTTCCAGCGCCAGCAGCTGCTCGTCGCTGTGCGTGGCCCAGAGCACGGCGTTGTTGTCCGTCTCCTCCATGTGCATATGGGTCAGGGTCTCGGCCAGGAACAGGGCGGTCTGCTGGTACAGCATTTCCGCCAGCGCAGCGCGTTCGCCAACGGGCGCGTGCTCCGCCACGGAGGCCAGGGAGATCAGCTTGCGGCAGGCATAGTCGTGATGCTCGTGCTCCTGCACGGTCTGGCGGGTGGAGCCGGCCTGCAGGCTCTCCATCAGCGGGTGGATCTTCACGTCCTCGTGGAACAGGTGGGAGGTCATGAACCCGCACATATGGCGCACCTGGTCGAGCACGACAGCGAATTCCGCGTCGTCGTTGGCGTCGACCCGGCCCAGGCGCAGCAAGGTGTCGGCCACGCAAGTGCGCAGGGCTTTGTGAATACGCTGATAGATGTTGTAGCGGGGGGCGGTCATGGCGGTCCTTTCCAGATTGACGATGCTGGAAGCTTAGGGCGCATCCGTCCCCCGCTTTCTTAAAACTTCCCTCACCAAATCCTAAAAATATCTTAAGACGACAATTGGTGACACTTTTGGCCAGGTGCCAGGCCTAGAATCCGCGTCCTCCCCCCAGCAACTCAAAGAAGGAACGCATCATGCAAAACACTTCCACCGCCAATACCGCCTGGCTCAAGCTCGCCGTCGTCTATCTCATCCTGGGTATCGGTCTCGGCATCGCCATGGGCGCCAGCCAGGACTTCACCCTGCGTCCCGTGCACGCCCACCTGAATCTGCTCGGCTGGACCACGATGGCCCTGGCCGGCCTGATCTACACGGTGTTCCCGCGCGCCGGCGCGAGCCGCCTGGCCAAGGTCCACTTCTGGCTGATGAATGCGGCGCTGCCGGTGATGATGGGCGCCCTGGCCACCCTGCTGGCGACCGGGAACAAGGGTGTCGTGCCCGTCCTGGCCTCGTCCGAGATCGTGGCGGCCGTCGCGGTGCTGGCGTTCGCGGCCAACCTGTTCCTGAACCTGAAGAACGACTGAGCGCGGGCCGCGGCCGGCACTTTCTGGCATTTGCCTACCAGAGGTTCCCGCTTGCGCGGGAACGACGGCATTGCTACTTGAGCCAGCCGCGGTGGCGGAAATAGAGGAACGGGGCGATCGCGCTCACGACCATGATCCCGAGCGCGAACGGGTAGCCGAGCGACCAGTCCAGTTCCGGGAACCAGCCGCGGAAGTTCATGCCATAGATGCTGGCGATGAGGGTCGGCGGCAGGAAGGCGACCGACGCCACCGAGAAGATCTTGATGATCTTGTTCTGGTTGATGTTGATGAAGCCGACCGTGGCGTCCATCAGGAAGTTGATCTTATCGAACAGGAAGGAGGTGTGGCCGTCCAGCGACTCGATGTCGCGCAGGATCTGGCGCGCCTCCTCGAACTGCTCGGTGTTGAGCAGGCGCCCGCGCATCAGGAAGCTGACCGCGCGCCGCGTGTCCATCATGTTGCGGCGGATCCGGCCGTTCAAGTCTTCCTCGTGCGCGATCGCGTTCAGCGCGGCGGCCGCGTCCTGGTCGGTAAAGGTCTCCTGCAGCACGCGGCCGGACACTTCCTCCAGCTTTTCGTAGATGCCTTCCAGGGCATCCGCGGAATACTCGGCGTCGGTCGCGTACAGGTCCAGCAGCACGTCCATGTAGTCGGCGATCGACCCGGGCCGCGAACGCGCGCGCATGCGCACCAGGCGGAACACCGGCAAGTCCATCGAATGCACGGAGAACAGCATCTTGCGCGCCAGGATGAAGGCCACCGGCACGATGCGCGACGGGCCCTCCTCTTCTTCCAGCAGGAAGTCGGTGCGCAGGTGCAGGTCGCCGTTCTCGGCCTCGTAGTAGCGCGCCGAGGCTTCGATGTCCTGCACCTCGTCCTCGTCCGGCAGGGTCACGCCATAAATCGACTTGACCCAGGCCCGTTCGTCCTCGTTCGGTTCGGTCAGGTCGACCCACACCGGCGCCACCTGTTCGAGGTCGGCGCGCGACTCGATGGGGACCTGGTTCAGACGGCCATTTTGTAGGACGAATACGTTGATCATGCGCGCTCTCGGCCGGGCGGTTTTTCAAAAACAGCGCAAGTGTACCCGCAAAGGCCGCGCGGCGGCTACTTCCTTTCGCCGGTCTGCTTCGCGATCGCCTTGTCGAGCATGGGGTCGGAACCCTCGGCAGCCTTCGGGTCCTCCTTGGGCGGGACCTTGGGCGCCTCGATGCCGCGCGTGTCGTGGATGGCGATGTCGCGCGAGGTCTTGTTGCTGTCCTTGCAGTCCGTGTTGGAGATGACGGTCTGGCCGTCGATGACGCATTTGCGCAGCGGTCCGCCGGCGGCGGGCGCGGAGCCGGCCGTCAGCGCGGCAGGCGCCGCCGGGACCGACTTGATGGCCTGGTCCAGGCCTTCCTTGAACAGGTTCTTCTCCTGGCGCACCGACATCAGGGCCAGCATGGCGCCGCCCGCGACCACCATGCAAATGACCGCCACCCACACCAGACTGATACCGCGCTGATACTTCGTCATCGTGCTCTCCCTTGTTGTTACGGCAGGTCCGCCGCGTTGAGTTGTCGAAGAATGAGATCGGTGCGGCGCGCCAGGTAGCGGCTGTCGCGGTGCTTGTCGTAGAAGCGGGGATTGGGCAGCATCACCGCCAGGCGCGCGGCCTGCGCGGGCGTGAGCTGGGAGGCATGCACGTTGAAGTAGTGGCGCGCCGCGGCCTCGGCGCCGAAGATGCCCTGGCCGAATTCGACCACGTTCAGGTACAGCTCCAGAATCCGGTGCTTGCTCATGACCGCTTCGATCATGTAGGTGATGACCAGCTCCTGGCCCTTGCGGATGTAGCTGCGCGAGCCGGACAGGAACAGATTCTTGGCCAGCTGCTGGGTGATGGTGGAGCCGCCCGCGGCAATCTTGTGGCGCTTGTTGTTCTTCTCCCAGGCTTTTTGCAGGGCGTCCCAATCCACGCCGTCATGTTCGGCGAAGTTGGCGTCCTCGGAGGCGACCACGGCGCGCTTCAGGTTGTCGGAGATGGCGCGGTATTCCACCCAGGTCTGGTGGATGTTGGCCTTCGGGTTCTTGGTTTGGATCGCTTCCTGCTGCAGGCGCATCATGCTGGTCATGGCCGGATTGTGGCCGGACCACCAGAGCACCCAGGCGAAGTAGTACAGCTGGACGGCGAGGATCAGCAGGATCGGCGCGAGGATCAGCCATTTGAACAAACGGCGATTGCCCCCGCCCTTGCGGGCTTTCTTCATATTGTATGGCGCAGTTCTTCCAGGACCGGTTGTGTCGCGGGCCGCACGCCGCGCCAGAGGCTGAACGCCTCGGCGGCCTGTTCGACCAGCATCCCCAGGCCGTCCCGGACCGCAGCGCCGTGGCGGGCGGCGAACTGCAGGAACACGGTCGGCTCTCGTCCATACATCATATCCAATGCCAGCGCGCCTGTGCCGAAAACCGCGGGCGGGATGGGCGGCAGCGCCGCCTGCAGGCTGGCCGACGTGCCGTTGACGACCACGTCGAAAGGACCGTCGAGGGTCTCGAAGCCGCTGGCGCGCACGGTCTGGCCGGCTTGCGCCATAGGCTGGAACTGGTCGGCCAGCGCCTGCGCGTTGGCCACGGTGCGGTTGGCGATCACCAGTTCGCGTGGGCCTTCCGCCAGCAGCGGCAGGATCACGCCGCGCGCCGCGCCGCCCGCGCCGAGGAGGAGCACACGCTTGCCGGCCAGCGCCACGCCGGCATTGCTCACGATGTCGGCCACCAGGCCCGCCCCGTCGGTGTTGTCACCCTGGATCGCGCCGTCGTCTCCGAATACCAGCGTGTTGACCGCGCCCGCCGCCCGCGCGCGCTCGGTCAGCGCGCTGCACAGGGCGGCCGCCTCCAGCTTGAACGGCACCGTCACGTTGGCCCCGCGGTAACCGCGCGCCATCAGATGGCGCACGCTGCCCGCGAAGTCGTCCAGTGGCGCCAGGCAGGTTTCGTAGATCAGCCGCTGCCCGGTCTGGGCGGCGAAGGCGGCGTGAATGGCGGGAGACTTGCTATGGGCGATGGGATTGCCGATGACGCAGTAACGGTCCAGGTCCATTAATGGGCGGCCTTTTCAAAGACGAGCGTGTCGCGGGTGGTGAACTTGAAGGTGATGAAGACGACCCACACGTCATCGCGGTCGCGCGAGCGCATGTTGGTGGGGAAGCGGCCGAACGGCGCCGAGCGGCGCACGATGCGGACCGCGGCGGCGTCCAGGTCCGGGTTGCCGGAGCCTTGCTTGATCTCGATGCCGCCGTCGCGCTCGTAGATGGTCCCGTCCTGGAACACCGGGATCATCATCATCAGCTGGCCGTACAGCTTCTTGCCGTTCTTCTGCGGGAAGTTGAGGGTGCCGATGTCCTCGATGCGCTTGGTCATCGTGTTGTAGTACATCGCGTATTCGACGGCGCGCGTGCTGGGCGTGATCGAGGTCTTCTTCGGGCGTGCGTTCTGGTCCTCGATGCGCTCGGACAGCTCGGCCACGCCGCGCGCGATGGCCTTGGACGCGTCCAGCAGATCCTGGCCGTTGTGGGCGGGATCGGGCTTGTCCTTGTCGGTGATCGGGGTGACGTTGAAGGGCGACTGCCGGGCGCGCGCGAGCAGGTCCTTCTGCTGTTGCATGAGCTGCGCGACGCGGCGCTCGGCGGCTTTCACGGTCTCGCCGGTATCGTTGCGGCGCAGGTCGGGCAGCGGCGATTTGCTGCGGCCTTCCGCGGCGGTGCCGCCGCCCTCCAGATTGGCCTGGGCCAGAGCCTGGGCCTTGGTGGGCGGCTGCTTGTGCTTGGCGTTGACGAGGATGACTTCCAGGCCGGGGTCGGCCGGCTGCAGGCGGAACGCGTCCGGCGCGACGAAGCGGATCGCCAGCAGCAGCGCGTGCGCGAGCAGCGACACGGCAATGGCGATTGTCAGCGGGCGGTTGTCTTGATGGTACGTCAATGCGGCAATCCAACTGCGGAAAAATGCATTCTACCGCAGCACACTGTCACCCCCGCGGAGGCGGGGGCCCCTGGTAGGACGCAGCCAACACACTACGCACCAGGGGTCCCCGCTTCCGCGGGGATGACGGGTTCGGAGGCGACCGGGTCGAGCACCGTCACCGCGGCTTCCGCTTCCACCGCCTCAGCGGCGGCCGCTTCCCCGCTGTCCTCCTCGTCCCCGAAATCGATGCCCAGGTCGGTCGTGCCGGTCACCACCGGCACCTCGAGCAGGCGCGTCTCGATCGACAGGTCCACCTCGTCCCAGCGCAGCACATCCAGCTTGACCTGGGCGCCGCGCGGCAGCGGCGGCGTGCCCGGCACGCGGATCACCAGGGGAATGTCGACCAGGCGCAGCACCTCGTCCTTGAGCACCACGGCGTCGACCTGGCGCGCGTTCTCCTGCCCCAGCCAGCGCAGGCACCAGTAGCGCTCCATGTTGGCCTGGTGGTCGTTGTAGGCGGCATAGGCCGCGTCGAAGGCCGAGACGATCGAGAACAAGGTCGCGTCGCGGTGCTTGAACGGCGCCACCAGCGGCGCCGTCACGCCATGGCTGGCGCAGGCCAGGATCTGCCACTGGTTCACGAGGTCCGTGTAACGGCGCAGCGGCGAGGTGCTCCACGCGTACTGGTCCACGCCCAGGCCCTGGTGCGGCGCGGCGTGGGTCAGCATGCGCACCTGCATCTTGGCGTTCCAGCCGCCCGCGCCCTGCCCTTGCGAGCGATAGATGCCGGGCACGCCGGAGTCGTGCAGCAGCTTGCCCCAGGTGCTGTTGGCGAAGATCATGAGCTCGGCCACGATCTTGTCCAGCGGCGCGCCGCGCTTGCGGCGCACCACGCTCACCACGTCGTTCTCGACGTAGAAGTTGAAGTCCACCCGGTTGGTCTGCTCCGGCCGCAACCCGAAGGCTTCGCGCTTTTGCATGCGCCCCGCTTCCAGGTGCTGGGCCCAGCCCCACAGCAGGACCAGTTCGTCCTTGTGCGCGTAGTCGCCGGCGCCGGAAGCGAGCATCTCCTCGTTCACCAGGTCATCCAGGTCGTTGTGGCGCAGGTTGGAGCGAATCGGCACCAGTTCGGCGCGCGTTTCCGTGCCCAGCACCGACCAGTCGGACGGATTCAAGGTGGCGTACAGCGACAGGGCCGGGCAGTCCTTGCCCTCGGCGAGGGTATAGGCGTTGACCACGTCGTCCGGCAGCATGGTGATCTTATCGCCCGGCATGTACACGGTGGACATGCGCCCGCGCGCGATCTTGTCGATGACGTCGTCCGGGCGGATCGCCAGGCCCGGCGCGGCGATGTGGATGCCGACCCGCACCTGGCCGTCGGGGAGGTGCGTCACGCTGAAGGCGTCGTCGATCTCGGTGGTGGTCACGTCGTCGATCGAGAACGCGGCCACGTCGGCGCGCGGCAGGTCGCCCGGCACCGGCGGCGCGCTCATCGGCGCGAAGCCGGAACCGCGCGGGAAGTACTCGAACAGGAAGCGCGCCATGTGCAGTTCCTTGGCCGAGCCGATCCCGCCCACTTCCAGCATCAGGCGCGCGGGCGTGGTATGCAGCTCGTCGCAGGCCGCCTCCAGCGCCTTGAACTCGATGCTGTTCTTGTCCGGCTTGAACAGGAGCTGCTGCACCAGCGGGCGCATGGCCTCGGGCAGGCGCTTCTGTTTCAGTTCCTCGACATAACCTGCCTGGACCAGCGCCTGCTGCTTCTTGCGCTCGATGCCGGCCAGCGCCGCCTTGAGCGACTGCTCGGGCGCCGCCTTGTAGCGGCCGCGGCCCTTCTTGTAGAAGTAGATCGGCGCGTTGTGCAGGGCCAGGATCAGGCCGGCCGCTTCCGCCGGCAGCGGCGCGTGCCCGAAGTACTCGGCGCCCAGCTCCGCGAAGCCGAATTCCTCCTCGCCCGCCACTTCCCACAGGAAGTCCAGGTCCGCCTCGGCGGCGATGGCGCGCGCCTGTTCCAGCAGTTCGGCCGCGTCGGGTTTGTCGAACTGGACCAGCACGTCCTTGGCCTTGACCTTGGTGCGCTTGCCGCTCGGAAGCTCGACCTGGTGGGCTTCGCCCGCGCTGGAGAGGACCGCGCCGGCCTTGAAATCGCCGGATTCTTCGAAAAATAAGTTCATCTTATATATTGTTTATTTCATTAGCGGCGTTAATGCCAGCACCGAGGGCAGGAACACCTCGGTGACCAGCAGGCTGCCGCGTTTGCGCCGGTACAGGCAGCGGCGCGCATAGAGCTGGCTCCCGTCCATGCCTCCCAGCGCGGCGCGGGCGCGCTGCATCAGCGGATGGCCGGCGCGGATGCGCGCGAATTCGAGTTCGCCGCGCTCCACCAGCGGATCGTAGAACAGGGTGGTGCCGAGCGAGCGCTCGCCCAGGACCGAGAACAGCGGCCAGTCGTCGGCGCTGGCCTGCAGCGGCACCACGGTATGCGCGAACACCACCGGTACGCCGTCGCAGCGCAGCAGCACCTCGCGTTCCCACACCCGACCAGGGCGCGGCAGGCCGACGGCGCGTGCCTCGTCCGGCAGGCACAGGCCGAGGCGCTGGTGCAGGCGCTGCACGCGGAAGGCGCGGCTGTGCGCGACCAGCTTGGCCGTGAGCGAACCGCCCGTGGTGAGCCAGGCGCGCAGCGCCGGCGGCGCCTGCACCGCGGCCGCGTGCGGCCGCCACGCGGCCAGGCGCAGGGAGGCGTTCCTCACCGGCCGTCCGCCAGGCAGAAGGACAGAACCTCGTCCACATAGCGCGGAAACTCCGAGATGCCATGGTCGCTGCCCTCGATCACGTGCTGACGCGCGCCCGCGTAGTGGGCCACCATGTCGCGGTAATCGAGCACTTCGTCGCCCGTGCTGGCGAGCAGGAAGTAGCGTTCGGGCCGGGTAATGCGCTCGACCTTCAGCGCGCGCAGCTCGTCCACGTACTCCTGCTTGAACTCGAACGGCTTGTCCGATTGGTATTCGGTGGTCCAGCCGACGTACTTCTCCAGGTCCTGGAACGGATCGACGGCCGGATTGAGCACGGCCGCGCGGCAGCCGATGTGCTCGGCCAGCCAGGTAGCGTAAAAGCCGCCCAGCGAGGAGCCGACGATCGCCAGCTCGTGCGGCTTGAAGCGCTCCACCAGGCGCAGCACCAGTTCCATCGCCTCCTTGGGCGAAGGCGAAAGCTGAGGGCAGATCAGATTCTCGGCCAGCCCCATCTCCTTCATGCGCTGGCCGACCACGCGCGCCTTGAAGGACCGTGGCGAGGAACGGAAGCCGTGCAGGTAGAGCAGGTTCATGCCGCCAGCGCCTCCAGGATCTTGCCGTGCACGCCGCCGAAGCCGCCGTTGCTCATGACCAGCACGTGGTCGCCCGGCTGGGCCGCGTCGGTCACGGCCTTGACCAGGAAATCGAGCTGGTCGAAGCAGTGGGCGTTCCCGCCCAGGGGTTTGAGCGCATCGGCCAGGCTCCAGCCCAGCGCCTGCTGGCTGCCGAAGCCGAACACCAGGTCCGCGTCCTTCAGGCTGCCGGGCAGCGCGTCCTTCATCGCACCCAGCTTCATGGTGTTGGAGCGCGGCTCCAGCACGGCCAGGATGCGCCCGGCGCCGCCGAGCTTCTGGCGCAGGCCGCCCACGGTGGTGGCGATCGCGGTCGGATGGTGGGCGAAGTCGTCGTACACGGTCACGCCGTTCACCACGCCGCGCACTTCCATGCGCCGCTTGACGCTCTCGAAGCGGGCCAGGGACTGGGCCGCCTGGGCCGGCGGCACGCCCACGTGGCGAGCGGCGGCGATGGCGGCCAGCGCGTTCAGGCGATTGTGCTTGCCGGTCAGTTCCCACTCCACGGTGCCGACCACGGTGCCGTCGAACAGGACGTCGAAGCTGCCGCCGGGATGCTCGACCAGGGCCCAGTTCACGCCCTCGGCCGACCCGAACAGCTCCTTCTCGCTCCAGCAGCCGCGCTTGATGACGCGGGCCAGCGAGGCCTCGTCGCCGTTGACGACCAGGCGACCGATACCGGGCACGGTGCGCACCAGGTGATGGAACTGGGTCTCGATGGCGCCGATGTCCGGGAAGATGTCGGCGTGGTCGAATTCGAGGTTATTGAGCACCGCCGTCTTGGGCCGGTAGTGCACGAACTTGCTGCGCTTGTCGAAGAAGGCGGTATCGTATTCGTCCGCCTCGATCACGAAGAAGTCGGATGGCTTATCCCCGGCCAGGCGGGCCGAGATGCCGAAGTTGCGCGGCACCCCGCCGATCAGGAAGCCGGGCGCGTAGCCGGCGTCCTCCAGGATCCAGGCCAGCATCGACGAGGTGGTGGTCTTGCCGTGCGTGCCGGCCACGGCCAGCACCCACTTGCCGTGCAGGATGTGGTCGCCAATCCACTGCGGACCGGACACGTAGGGCAGGCTGCGGTTCAGGATCTCCTCGACCAGCGGGTTGCCGCGCGAGACCACGTTGCCGATCACGTAGAGATCAGGATTGAGGTTAACCTGCTCCGGCCCGAAACCCTGGATCAGTTCGATGCCCTGCTCCTCGAGCTGGGTGCTCATCGGCGGATACACGTTGGCGTCGCAGCCAGTCACGCGGTGCCCCGCCTGCTTGGCGAGCACGGCCAGGCCGCCCATGAAGGTGCCGCAGATGCCGAGGATGTGAATGTGCATGGATGTTGCTCTTTTCCAGATACCGAAAGGGGGATTTTACCTGAGCCAGCCAGCGCGGGCGCACCCGGGCGCGGGGGGCGCGCCGACTTGGTATGATGCACCCATGGCACAAGCATCGCATTTTGAAACCCAGCAGCTGCGCGCCGCGATCGCGGCCGCCGCCGCCCGCATGGTGGTCCAGGACGGGGCCGACTACGACACCGCGCGCCGCAAGGCCGCGCGCCAGGTCCTCGGGCACGAGCGCGCCCAGCCCAACCAGATGCCCGACAACACCCAGATCGAGGACGAGGTGCGCCAATACCAGGCCATCTTCATCGATCCCGGCCAGGCCGAGCGGGTGCGCAAGCTGCGCATGGTGGCCCTGCAGGTCATGGACCGGCTGGAGCGTTTCTCGCCCTACCTGACCGGGGCGGCCCTGAACGGCACGGCCGGGGAGCACGACGACATTCATTTACAATTGTTCGCCGAAAGCGCCAAGGACATCGAGATCTTCCTGCTCAACCAGAACCTGAACCTCGAGATTTCCGAGTCGCCCCACTTCCGCGGCCCACGCTACGACCCGGTGGAAACCGTGAGCTTCATGTGGGGCGACGAAGGCGTGCACGCCCAGTTATATGAATTAGACGATCTGCGCGGCGCCCTCAAGCCCCGCGCCGACGGCCGTCCGCAGCGCGCGGACGCGGCCGCCGTGCGCGCCCTGATGGCCAGCGAATCCGCTCCAGGAACCATCGGATGAATAAATCCCAGCTTGCGGCCTACGCCGCCGTCGCCCTCGCCTTCACGGCCATGGGCGCCTATGTCGGCATGCATAAAAAGGAGGCGGCTCCGGTGACGACCGCCATCGCCGCCACCCCGAACGGCCAGCCGCACACGGCCGTAACCCAGCTGTACGCCCAGACCTTGCCGGACGCGGCCGGGCAGCAGCACGCCTTGGCCCAGTGGAAGGGCCAGCCGCTGCTGGTCAATTTCTGGGCCACCTGGTGCACGCCCTGCGTGCAGGAGATGCCCGAGCTGTCGACCCTGGCGGCCGGATCTTCCAGGATCAAGGTGATCGGCATCGGCATCGATTCGCCGTCCAACATCGCCGCCTTCGCCGCCAAGTACAAGATCGCCTACCCGCTCTACGTGGCCGGGATGACCGGCACCGACCTGGCGCGCGAGATGGGCAACTCGGCCGGTGGACTGCCCTTCACCGTCCTCATCGGCGCGGACGGGCAGGTGCGCAAGACCTATCTGGGACGGCTGAAATTCGACCAGTTGAAGGCTGACCTGGACAAGCTCTGAACCTCCGTCATCCCCGCGCAAGCGGGGACCTCTGGTAGGGTGCGCGGCCACCGAAACGGAGCCGGCCCGCGAAGGCGCAGGGGTCCCCGCCTGCGCGGGGATGACGGTTTGTCAGCCATTTTTATCGCTTGCCTTTGGGCGAAGTTGGCGGCAAAATGCGGGACTTTCGCGTAGAAGTATTACTCTAATATGGCAAAGAAGCTCCTTCTACTCAACGGTCCCAACCTGAATCTGCTGGGAACCCGCGAGCCTGAGGTGTACGGCGCCGACACGCTGGCCGATGTCGAACAGGCCGCGGCCGCCCAGGCCCAGGCCGCGGGCGCTGCCCTGCTTTGTTTCCAGAGTAACCACGAAGGTGCGCTGATCGACCGCATCCATGCCGCCAAGGCGGACGGGGTCGAGGCCATCGTCATCAACCCGGGCGGACTCACCCATACCAGCGTCGCCCTGCGCGACGCCCTGGCCGGGGTGGCCATCCCATTTGTCGAGGTTCACATCTCGAACATCTACCGGCGCGAGGAGTTCCGGCACCACTCCTACCTGTCGGCCATCGCGCTGGGCACGATCTGCGGCCTGGGCGTCGAAGGTTACCGGCTTGCCATCGACTTTGTGCTGAAAAAGCTTTAATCTTCGCCAACTTCACGCATGTTCGCGGATTGTCACGCACGCACCATCCGCTTCACTGACAACGACACAATAATTCCAAGGGGTTTCACATGGATCTACGCAAGCTCAAAACGCTGATCGACCTGGTCGCCGAATCGGATATCGCCGAACTGGAAGTGACCGAAGGCGAAAGCAAGGTCCGCATCGTCAAGTCCTCCGGCGTGCCGCAAAACCAGGTCGTGATGCTCCCGCAGCAGGGCATGCCGATGCAGCAGTTCAGCGCCCCGATGGCCGCCGCCGCGCCGATGGCCGCGCCCGCCGCCGCTCCGGCCGCTCCGGCTGAGCCGACCGGCCACATCGTCAAGTCGCCGATGGTCGGCACCTTCTACCGCGCGTCCGCGCCCGGCGCCCCGTCCTTCGTCGAAGTGGGCGCCAACGTCAAGGCCGGCGACACCCTGTGCATCATCGAAGCGATGAAGCTCCTGAACGAAATCGACGCCGACGTTGGCGGCACCATCACCCAGATCCTGGTCGAGAACGGCCAGCCGGTCGAATTCGGCCAGCCCCTGTTCGTGATCGGCTAAGCGAAACCCCATGTTTGAAAAAATCCTCATCGCCAATCGCGGCGAAATCGCGCTGCGCATCCAGCGCGCGTGCCGCGAAATGGGCATCAAGACGGTGGTCGTGCACTCCGAAGCGGACCGCGACGCCAAGTATGTGAAGCTGGCCGACGAATCGGTCTGCATCGGACCGGCCCAGTCGGCCCAGTCCTACCTGAACATGCCGGCCATTATCAGCGCGGCCGAAGTGACCGACGCCGAGGCGATCCACCCCGGCTACGGCTTCCTGTCCGAGAATGCGGACTTCGCCGAGCGCGTGGAAAAATCCGGCTTCGTCTTCATCGGCCCGCGCGCCGAATCGATCCGCATGATGGGCGACAAGGTCTCGGCCAAGCAGGCCATGATCAAGGCCGGCGTGCCCTGCGTGCCCGGCTCGGACGGCGCCCTGCCGGAAGACCCGAAAGAGATCATCCAGACCGCGCGCCGCGTGGGCTACCCGGTGATCATCAAGGCCGCCGGCGGCGGTGGCGGACGCGGCATGCGCGTGGTGCACACGGAAGCGGCCCTGCTCAACGCCGTCCAGACCACCCGCGCGGAAGCCGGCGCCGCCTTCGGCAACCCGGAAGTCTATATGGAGAAGTTCCTGGAGAATCCACGCCACGTGGAGATCCAGATCCTCGCCGACGAACACAAGAACGCGGTCTGGCTGGGCGAGCGCGATTGCTCCATGCAGCGCCGCCACCAGAAAGTGATCGAGGAAGCGCCAGCACCGGGCATCCCGCGCAAGCTGATCGAAAAAATCGGCGACCGCTGCGCTGAAGCCTGTCGCAAGATCGGCTACCGCGGCGCCGGCACCTTCGAATTCCTGTACGAGGACGGCGAGTTCTACTTCATCGAGATGAACACCCGCGTTCAGGTGGAGCACCCGGTCACGGAGATGATCACCGGGATCGACATCGTGCAGGAGCAGATCCGCATCGCCTCCGGCGAGAAACTGCGCTTCCGCCAGCGCGACATCATGCTGGCCGGCCACGCCATCGAATGCCGCATCAACGCCGAGGACCCGTTCAAGTTCACGCCGTCGCCGGGCCGCATCGTGTCCTGGCATGCGCCGGGCGGTCCGGGCGTGCGCGTCGATTCGCACGCCTACGCCGGCTACTTCGTGCCGCCGAACTACGACTCGATGATCGGCAAGGTGATCACCTACGGCGCCACCCGCGAACAGGCCATCCGCCGCATGCAGATCGCCCTGTCCGAGATGGTGGTCGAAGGCATCCAGACCAACATCCCGCTGCACCGCGAGCTGATGGTGGACGCGCGCTTCATCGAAGGCGGCACCAACATCCACTACCTGGAGCACAAGCTGGCCGACATGCCGAAGGCGGAAAAATGAGCTGGACCGAAGTCGTCATCGAAGTCGCGCTCGCGCAGGCCGAAGCCCTGTCCGACGCCCTGATGGAAGCCGGCGCCCTGTCGGTCTCCGTCGAGGACGCGGACGAAGGCACGGCGCAGGAAAAGCCGATGTTCGGCGAGCCGGGCATGGAGCCGACCGAGACCGCGTGGGAGCATTCGCGCGTGGTGGCCCTGTGCGACGCCGATGCCGATTTCGCCGCCATCGTGAACGAGGCCGCGCAGGCGGTGGGGCTGGCCGCCGCGCCGCCCTACTCCACCCGCGCCGTGGCCGACGAGGACTGGGTGCGCAAGACCCAGTCCCAGTTCGAACCGATCCACATCGGCCAGAACATCTGGGTCGTCCCGAGCTGGCACGAAGCGCCGGACCCGAATGGCCTGATTCTCGAACTCGATCCGGGCCTGGCCTTCGGCACCGGCAGCCACCCGACCACCCGCCTGTGCATGGAGTGGCTGGAAGCGCATCCGAAGCCGGGCAAGACCGTGCTCGATTACGGCTGCGGCTCCGGCATCCTGGCCATGGTGGCCAAGAAGCTGGGCGCGGGCGACGTGTGCGGCGTGGACATCGATCCGCAAGCGATCGAGTCGGCGCGCGCCAACGCCGTGCGCAACCACGTCGAGATCGACTACTACCTGCCGGACGATTTCGCCGCTTCGCCCAAGGCGCAGCATGCGCAAGGCAAGTTCGACACCGTCGTCGCCAACATCCTGTCCAGCCCCCTGAAGCTGATGGCGCCGATGCTGTCCGGCCGCGTGGCCCCGGGCGGCTCGCTGGTGCTCTCGGGCGTGCTGGCGCGCCAGGCCGAGGAAGTGGCCGCGGCCTACGCCCCCTTCATCCAGCTCAGCGTCTGGAAGGAATTCGACGGCTGGGTAGCCCTGCACGGCACGCTGGCCTGATCGGCTATCATCCGGCATGGCCCTCGCGACCCAATGCCCGCACTGTGGAACGACCTTCCGCGTCGCCGCCGACCAGCTCAAGCTGCGCGGCGGCATTGTCCGTTGCGGTAAGTGTTCCGAAGTCTTCGACGGGAACGCCACGCTGATCGACCTGGACGCGGCGCCAGCCGCGACCCCGGCGCCATCGCCGAGCGAAGCGTTCGACGCCCAGATCGAGGCGATCGAGGAAGCGGCGGCGGCCCAGGGCGAGGAAACCCCGATCTATACACTGGACTTCGACGCCACCTTCGACCCGCTCGGCATCCTGCCCAAGCCGGAAGCCGAGGAGGCGCCCGCGGCGGACGAGGAGACCTTCGATCTCGATTTCGAGGTCGAACCGAGTCCGGCGGAAACACCGGAGGCACCGATCGAACTCGACTTCGATGTCGACACCGTCACCCCCGCTGAAGCGGGGGCCCCTGCGCCGGAGCAGACGGACGAGCAAGCCGCCAGAGGTCCCCGCTTGCGCGGGGATGACGAGCTCGCGGCGCACGCCGCGGCCTACGAACCTCAGTTCACCGTCACCCCCGCGGAAGCGGGGGCCCCTGCGCCGGAGCAGACGGACGAGCAAGCCGCCAGAGGTCCCCGCCTGCGCGGGGATGACGGGCAAATGCCCCAGGAACCGCAGTTCTACCTGGAGCCAGACGAAGCGCAGGAAGCGGAGCTGGTCCCCACCGCGATGTCGGTCCAGCCCGAGCCGGCCGCCGTCGAACCGGAACCCGAACCCGAGGAACCTGGCTTCGTCACCCGCGAAAAGCGCAAGGAGAAGACAACCCGCGTGCTGCGCGTGCTGATGGCGATCGGTAGCTTGCTGCTGGTAGCCGCCCTGCTCGTCCAGGGCCTGACCACCTTCCGCAATGTGCTCGCCGCCCGCTTCCCGCAGCTCAAGCCCGCACTGGCCGCCGGCTGCGAAGTCCTGTCCTGCAAGGTCGGCCTGCCGGCCCAGGCCGACGCACTGGCCGTCGAAACGGGCGAACTGCAAACCCTCGGCGGCGACGCTTTCGCCTTCAGCACGATGCTGCGCAACCAGTCCGCGCTGACCCAGGCCTGGCCGCACATCGAACTGGCGCTCACCGACGCCAACGACAAACCCGTCCTGCGGCGCGTGATCGCGCCGTCCGAATACCTGCCCGCCGGCCTCGACCCCGCACGCGGCTTCGCCGCCCGCAGCGAACAGCCCGTCAAGCTGTATTTCACGCTGAAGGACGTCAAGGCCTCGGGCTACCACATCGCTGTTTTCTACCCCTGACCATCATGACCAAAACCGCCCTGATCTGCGGCTCGATCGCGTTCGACAAAATCATGCAGTACAACGGCCGCTTCAACGAGACGTTGATGGCCGAGCACCTGCACAAGGTAAACGTGTCCTTCCTGGTGCCGACCCTGCGCACCGAATTCGGCGGCTGCTCCGTCAACGTCGCCTACAACCTGAAAATGCTGGGTGGCGATCCGCTGATCTGCGGGACCATCGGCCAGGACGGCGGCGTCTATCTCGAGCGCCTGGGCAAGCTGGGCATCAACACGCGCGGCATCAAGAGCATCCCCGACGCCTACACCGCGCAGTGCTTCGTCACCGCGGACCTGGACAACAACCAGATCAACGCCTTCCACCCCGGCGCAATGGAGTTCGCCCACGAGAACAATGTCGGCGACTTCGGTCCGGTACGGGTTTGCCTGATTTCCCCGGACGGGCGCGGCGGCATGCTCAAGCACGCGCGCGACTGCGCGGCGCTCGGCATTCCCTTCATGTTCGATCCGGGCCAGCAGCTGCCCATGTTCTCGGGCGAGGAGCTGATCGAATTCATCAGCCAGGCGAGCTACGTGGCCGCCAACGACTACGAATTCGAGATGTTGATGGACCGCACCGGCTTGACCCTGCCCGAGATGGCGGCGCGCCTGAAGGCCTTGATCGTCACGCGCGGGGAAAAGGGTTCCGAGATCTACGCCGACGGCAAGCGCCACGACATTCCCTGCGTGCCGGCGGCGGCCGTGGTCGATCCCACCGGCTGCGGCGACGCCTACCGCGCCGGCCTGCTGTACGGCATCGTCAACGACCTGGACTGGCCGACCACCGGCCGCCTGGCCAGCCTGATGGGTTCGATCAAGATCGCCCACCAGGGCGGGCAGAACCACGTGCTGACGGCGGACGAGATCCTCGGGCGCTTCAAGTCGGCCTTCGGCTACGGCTACTAACCGTCACCCCCGCAAACGCGGGGGTGAGTGGTCAGGGCTGGCCGAAAGCGGCGGCCACGGCATCCGGCGTCAGCGCACTGCCCTTCACCTCGAACAGCTTCTTGCGGCTGGTCTGCCCGTGCATGAGGGTGACCGCGCTCTTGGGCACGTCCAGCACATCGGATAAATAGCGCACCAGCGCCTCGTTGGCCCGCCCCTCGATGGGCGGCGCCTGCAGCTTGAGCTTGAGCGCTTCGCCATGCAGGCCGACGACTTCCGTCTTCTTGGCCCCCGGCTGCACCTGGAGCGCGATCCGCACCCCGCCGGCGACGGCGGATACCCAGCTGCGCGTCACGCCGCGCCGAAGATGCTGCGCAGGACGATCTGGGCGATCTGCAGCAGGATGAGCGCCACCAGCAGCGACAGGTCCAGCCCGCCGACCAGGGGCACGACGCGCCGCAGCGGCCGCAAAATGGGCTCGTTGAGCGTGCGCACGAACGGCACCAGCGGCGCATGCGGATTGACCCAGCTGAAAATCGCCTCGATGATCAGGAGCGCGATGAACCCATACAGGATCCAGGACAGGAAGCGGTACAGCGCGTACAGCACCACGCTCTCCCACGACCAGCCCACGGCCAGATAGACGGCCGTGCCGAGCACGACCACCAGGAAGGCGCCGATCAGGGTCGCCCAGTCATAGCCGCCGACTCCGGGCACGATCCGGCGCAGGGGCCGCACCAGCCAGTCCGACAGCGTGAAGATGAATTGCGCCACCGGGGCGGGTGGCCGCACCCGGATCGCCTGCATCCAGAACCTCAACAGCAGCACACCACCTACCACACTGACGACGGCGTCGATGATCAACTGGACGATACTGAACACAAGGGCTCCTTAAAAAAAAACCGCTGTGTGACTGAGCACACAGCGGTATTTTGCCTGATTCCAGGCCCAGCGGCTATTACGGACGGCTGCTGGTCGGGAACGGCCATGCAGCGGCCGGAGCCAGCACGGTCTTGGCGGCCGGTGCCGGAGCAGCGGTCGGGGCCGGAGCGGCGGCTACGGCCGGAGCCGGTGCCGGTGCCGGAGCAGCTACCTTCTTGGGAGCGGCTGCCTTTTTAGGAGCTGCTGCCTTTTTGGGAGCGGCCTTCTTCGCAGCCGGCTTGGCTGCGGCTTCAGGCTTTTTTGCTGCAGGCTTAGCCGCTGCCTTTGCTGCCGGCTTCTTAGCTGCCGGCTTCGCTGCTGCCGACTTGGCTGCGGGTTTAGCTTTCGCTGCGGGCTTCGCAGCGGCCTTCTTCGCTGCCGGCTTGGCGGCGGCCTTCTTCGCTACCGGCTTTTTGGCGGCGGCTTTCTTGGCTGCCGGTTTGGCGGCGGCTTTTTTCGCTGCCGGCTTGGCTGCGGCTTTCTTGGCGACCGGCTTCTTCGCTACGGCCTTTTTCGCTGCCGGCTTGGCTGCTGCCTTGGCGACGGTCTTTTTGGCTGCCGGTTTAGCGGCGGCTTTCTTGGCGACCGGCTTCTTCGCTACGGCTTTCTTCGCTGCCGGCTTGGCTGCTGCCTTGGCGGTGGTCTTCTTGGCTGCCGGTTTGGCGGCTGCCTTCTTCGCTACAGGCTTGGTTGCTGCCTTCTTAGCGGCCGGTTTTGCTGCCGGCTTGGCGGCTGCCTTCTTCGCTGCGGGCTTGGCTGCAGCCTTCTTGGCTGCCGGCTTTGCTGCGGCTTTCTTAGCTGCCGGTTTGGCTGCCGGTTTAGCGGCTGCCTTCTTAGCGGCCGGTTTGGCGGCGGCAGCTTTCGCTGCCGTCTTCTTAGGTTCTGCTGCTTTCTTAGCGGCTGTTGCCATTTGAGTTCTCCTTCATCGCGATGAGTACTTCAAGATTGAAACCCGCTCGACCGTCGACGACCGGGCGGATTATTCATCGGCACAAACCGTTGTAGCGGCGTTTATGCTAATGAATTCGGCACCAGCTGAACTGCTTCAACTCCTCACGAATTGAAGCACTTCAGCCATCGTCGCTTGCGCGACGTATCCTGCTCCGTCATCCAAGCCACCACCGACAAAAATGAAAAAGCCGCCTTACCTGAATCAATCAGGCATTGCGGCTTGGCGTTTTCGTCGAGGGTTCTAAATGCATATTGGCTTGGATCGCGGTCCTATTTTTTTGCGTGTGTTGCGTCTTTTTCCCGATCTGCGCGTGCTCGAAAAATTTTTCTTGACACGTTCAGACAAATTCAAAGCGTAAAGTACACGAAAACCTTATTGGCTTGCAACTGAAAGCGCGAACTTTCTCACGCTTTTTTTCATGAAGACGAGCGCGCGACGATGCGCATGCACCTGCGCGCGGGCTCGCCGAACGCGCCGCGCGGCGCAGAATCGACCCGTGCCGAAATCGGCCACATCAAAGCAGCCCTTATGCTGCTTGGCTTTCTTCAAATTCGCGCAGCACCCGGAGGCGCGCGCATGTCCCGCGCGCGGCGCGCCAGACGCTTCGCTACGCACTGTTCCATCCACGCGACACATGCGCGCACTTTTTTCTTCAATCGTGCGCGCGGGGCGTCACTGCGCCGGCGTGAGCGCATAGCGTGCGGCGATTTCGCGCACCGCGCCGCTGTGTATCAGCGCGCGCAGCTGGGCGTCGAACTGATCGGCGAGCTGGCGCGGCACGCGCTGCTTCGACAGCCCGATCACGTACTCCGCCTTCTGCACTTCCGCGAGCAGGCGCAGGTTGCCGATCCGCTCCCGGCGCATCAGCATCGCGGCCAGGTCGGTGTTCATCACGGCCACGCCGGTCGGACCGTAGCGTCCCGCGGCCAGCTTGCGCAGGACGGTGAGATTGTCGATCTCGAGGATGATGGCGCGCGAGCGCGGTACGCTCTTGGCCAGGCTTTCGGCCACCACCGACGTGCCGGACGGTCCGTAAGCGGCGAGGGTGCAGCCGTCCAGGTCCTCGGGCCCGGCGTAGCGGGCGAAGCGCGAACCCTGTTCCACGTACAGGCCGTAGCCGGTGCGCAGAATGGGGACGCTGAAGTGGTAGCGGTCCTCGCGGTCGGGCGTGCGCAGGATAACGAACAAGCCGTCCGCCTGGCCCGTCTCGACCAGATGCTGGGCGCGCCGCCAGGGCATGAACTGGAACTGGCAGTCGAGGGACATGGCGGCGCAGACGCGGCGCACGATGTCCGGGTACGGCCCGGTGGCCTGCCCGCCCTGCTCCTGGACGAAGGGCGGGAACGGCTGCATGAGGAACAGCATCCGTTCGGCACGCGCCGGCGCCGCCAGCATGAAGAAGGCGGCCAGCGCCGCCGCTAACCGGGACACGAAGTGCATGACAGCCTCCATCGGCAAGTGCCTAAGGGCATTCAAGCACAGGGTCAGGCCGGTGACAAGGAAGATCAGTCGCGCCCGAAGCGCTCGACGACGAAGTCCACGAAGGTGGTCAGCTTGGGGGTCGACTGGCGGTCGCGCGGGTAAATCAGGTGCATCGGCTTGGGCTTGGGCAGGTGGTCCTGCAGGATCGGTACCAGGCGGCCGCGCGCGATTTCGTCGGCCAGCACCATCTCGGCCTGCATGACGATGCCGAAGCCGGCCACCGCGATCTGGCGCAGCGCCTGCCCGCTGTTGGAGCGGAAGCGCACCTGCGGCGCCGCGGCGCTGTCCGGCTGGTCCAGGCGCCAGCGGACGCCGCGCCGCCAGTGCATCAGGTCCAGGCAGCAGTGTCCGGCCAGGTCGGCCGGGGTGCGCGGCACGCCGTGCCGGCGCAGATAGTCGGGCGCGGCGCAGATCGCCATGCGATAGGGCCGCAGCGGCCGGGCGATCATGTTCGAGTCCTGCAGCTGGCCGAAGCGGATCGCGGCGTCCAGGCCCTCCTCCACCAGGTCGGCCATGCGGGCGGACAGTTCCAGGTCGACGCACACTTCGGGATAGCGCTGCATATAGTCGGCCATGGCCGGCGCCAGCGATTCGCCGCCGAAGGCGACCGGCGCCGTGATCTTGAGGGTGCCGCGCGGTGCGGCGCGCATCGCTTCCGCGCCCGATTCGGCGGCCTGCACCTGGGCCAGGATCTGGCGGCACTGCTCCACGAAGGTCTCGCCGATCTCGGTCAGGCTCTGGCGGCGCGTGGTCCGGTTCAGGAGCCGCGCGCCGAGCCGGCGCTCCAGGTCCGCCACATGCTTGGTCACCATCACGGTCGACATGTCGAGCTGTTGCGCCGCGGCGGTGAAGCTGCCGCCGTCGACCACCGCCACGATCACCTCCATGCTGCGGAACTTATCCATCCGATCTTTAACCCGTGGTTAATAGTGTTCTCGATGATAGCCCATTTACCCAGCGGGAAATCGGGGCAATACTTCAGCCCATGCTCAACATTCTCGGCAAATCCTCCTCGATCAACGTGCGCAAGGTGCTCTGGACCTGCGTCGAACTGAACCTCCCCTACGAACTGGAAGAATGGGGCAGCGGCTTTCGGCCGACCGACGTGCCCGAATTCCGCGCGCTGAACCCCAACGCCCTGGTGCCGGTAGTGCTCGACGCCGGACAGGCGCTGTGGGAATCGAACACGATCTGCCGCTACCTGGCCGCCAAGCATGGGCGCACCGACCTGCTGCCGGCCGACCCGCTGGCCCGCGCCCAGGTCGAGAAGTGGATGGACTGGCAGGCGACCGAGTTCAACAATTCGTGGCGCTACGCCTTCATGGCCCTGATGCGCCGCAGCCCCCAGCACACGGACACCAACGCCATCGCCGCCAGCATCGCGGACTGGAACCGGCACGCGGCCATCGTCGATGCGCACCTTGCCGCCACCGGCGGCTACATGGCCGGCGCGGCGTTCACGCTGGCAGACGTGGTGATCGGCTTGTCGGTGCAGCGCTGGCTGGCCGCGCCACTGCACCACCCCGACCTGCCCGCGCTGGCCGCCTACGTGGAGCGCCTGCGCGCACGCGAAGGCTTCCTGCTGCACGGCTGCAACGGCATGCCCTGAGGAGCCGCCCGATGCCGTTTTCTACCTGGCTGGCCTTCGCCTCGATCGCGCTGGCCGCCGCCTTTTCGCCGGGTCCCGGGGTGCTGCTCGCCATCTCGACCGCTTCGGCCGCCGGCGCGCGCCGCACGTTGTTCAGCTCGGCCGGGAACGTGGCCGGGATCTTCCTGCTGGCCGGCCTGACCGTGGCCGGTCTCGGCCTGCTGCTCAAGACCTCCCCGCTGCTGTTCCTCCTGTTTCGCGGCGCGGGAGCGGTCTACCTGGTCTACCTGGGCGTGCGCCAATGGCGGTTCGCCGCCAGCGCCGCGGTGACCCTGCCGGCCGCCGGCGCGGCGCTCGACTCGCGGCGCGGCGCCTTCCAGCGCGGCTTCCTGGTGGCCGTCACCAACCCCAAGGCGGTGCTGTTCCTGACCGCGGTCTACCCGCAGTTCATGCCGCCGGGCGAATTTGCGCCGCTGCGTTTCTTCCTCCTGACCTTCACCTTCATGGCCAGCGCCGCCATCTCGCACCTGAGCTACGTGACCCTATCCTCGGTCCTGCTCAAGCGGGCGCGCATGCAGCTGATCCACCGCATCGGCGGCACCGTGTTCATCGCCCTCGGCGTGGCGCTGCTGGTGTTCGCCTAATCCAGGCAGCTGCCCTCGGCCAGTTCGAAACCGGCTGCGCCGCGGCTCCAGCGGTACAGCCGGGGCACGGCGGCGCGCTCCGCATATGGGGCGATCCACACCGCGGTGTAGCAGGCTGGCAGGTCTTCCGGCATCAGGTCCAGCGGCCGCCGCGCCGGCGCGCCCGGACGGCCGGCTGCCGCCTCGATCTGGGCCGCTGTCGCCACGCGCTGGAAGGCGCCCGTGTTCACGGTCGTCACCTGCGCCGTGCCATGTCCCACTTCGCCCAGGTCGAGCAGGCGCGGACGGCGCGCGCTGTGCGTGTGCCCGAACACGTACACCGACGCCAGCGGCGCTTCCGGCGCCGCCACCCGAGGCAAGGTGTGGCGCAGGTAGGCCGCCAGGCGCTGGTCCTCGCTCAGGACGACACCCTTGACGGCCGCGCCCAGGGTATCCGAGCGGCGCGGGCAGTGCCGGGCGCCGGCCAGGTTCTCCTTGGCCGCGCACAGGGTATCGAGTTCCATGTCGGTCAGCGCGGCGGCCTCCAGCGTGGCGCCGGCGGGGCGCAGGTCGGCCGGCAGCACGTCCACGAAGAAGGCGGCCGGACGCGTCCGCAGCGCGGCGTAATCCCACTGCACCTTGCCGTCCCTGCCGAGGGCCGTCACGGCCTGGCGCAGCGACTCCTCATATAAGAAGAAGCGCAGGAACTTGCGTACCGCCGCCGTCGCGTTCGGAAAACCGGCCTGGCGCACGGCGTAGCGCACGCCGGTCTTCTCGTCGGCCAGGTTGTCGATGACGGGAAAGATCGCCTCGTACTGGTTGTAGAAGCGCTGGACCATGTTCTCGCCCCAGGGTTTGGCCAGGAAGCGCTGCCCGCCGCGCTCCACAAAAGGCGCCGGCCAGCGCGGAAACTGGTTCACGTCGTCGAACTGGTGGCCGTGGTCGGCGTACACCACGCCGTCTGGCGAGAGCCAGTAGCCGGCCGCCGCCACAGCGATGCGCGGCGACGCCAGGCGCGCCGTCAGGAGCTCGCGCACGGCAGGGAAGGTCAGCGCGCCGTCGTGGTTGCCCGGCACGATGACCACGCGGTTGTCGCCGCGCGCGGCGAAACGCCGGAGCGAGGCCACAAAGTCCGGATGGCGCGCCAACACTGCCTCGAGGCGCGCGGCGGCGTCTCCCTCCGAGCAGCCAATTTCCGGGTCGGCGTCGTTACAGTCGGGGACGATGCAGCCGGGCGCGGCCGGATCGGTCGAACAGCGCATGGTGGGCGACTGCCACAGTTCGAACACGTCGCCCGCCAGGATCAGGTCGGCGCGGTCGCCGGTGCGGGACGATACCTGGTCCAGGAAGCGGTCGAAGTCGTCCTGCCAGCGGAAGTCCTCGATCCGGTTCCAGCTGCCGTCCGCCAGCCGCCCGGCGCCGACGTGCAGGTCGCTGACGAAGACCGTGTGCCGCGCCGATCCGGCCACGGCCGCGGCGGACAGCAGGAACAGCATGGCGGCAATCAGGCGTTTCATGGCGTCTCCTTGTTCGGTGAGCAGATCGGCTGGTGCGGGTCTCCGATCAGGATGTACTTGAGGGCCGCACCGCGGTAATTGTTGTGGCGCTGCCAGCGCGCGCTGCTGGCGTCCGACCACAGGCACTGGGTCGCCAGCGCATGCGCCTGCCCCACGCTCAGGCGGCGCGGATCGTCCAGCACCGCGCCCAGGCAGTCGATGTAGTCAGCCGCCAGCTGGCCCGAGATCTTCGAAGTGGTGGCGATGGTGCTGTCCACATGCTGGCGCGCCAGCCGGCCGACCAGGGTCCCGTTGGAGGCGCGGCTCATGGCCGAACTGCAGGCGTCGAGAATGGCAATCGAGGCGCGCTCGAACAGGCGCTGGATGCTGCCGGTGGAGACCCCGCCGCCGCCCTCGCGCAGGTACAGGTGGCTGTCGTCGTGGTGGCCAAGGTAGACCAGGACATAGCTGCGCTCGCCCGGTCCGGCGTAGGCGGTGAGCCAGGTGCGCAGCTCCTCCAGTCCGTCCGACTGGCGCTGCACGGTCTTGGCGTCGTGCAGGCGGCCGAGGAAGGGGCCGAGCCCGCGCAGGGCCTGGCCGAGCGGGTCGCTCTCGTCGCCATGGTCCTCGGCGCGCGGCAGCGACACGTACCAGCGCCCCGGACAGGCATCGGTGCGCGTGAACTGCTGGTCGGACAGCACCAGGGCCAGCGCGAAGCGCTCGCCCAGGAACAGCGGGTCGCCGCCGTCGTCGCGCGCCACGCCCATCGCGCCGAAAGGAAAGATGTCGCTCGCATATTGCAGGTTGCCGGTGTCGCGTCCGCTCACCACCCGCACCAGCATGGTGGGCGGCAGCTGGTCCGGCCCGTACGCCGCGGCGGCGCGCAGGATGGCGCGCGCCTTACGGGCGGCTGCGCAATTGCTGCCTTCCGCGCAAGGCTCGCCGGCCGGACCGGGCCCGAACAGGAGGCGGCCGAAGTCGGCTCCGGCCTGCAACAGGGTCGCGCCGCTGGAGCTCGAGCCGAGCGCGCTTTCGAAGCTGTGGGCGGCGTCGCGCAGGCCTTCCAGGTCCACGTCCGCGCGCCAGGCGACGAAGTCCGAACGGCCCGCCGTGTCGCGGTAATACAGCTGCGCGTGCAGGGAATGGGCGATCGTATCGGCATTGCGCGAGCCAAGGTCGAACAGGTACAAGGCCAGGTCGGCCGGCTCGTTCTGCACGGCGCCGGCCGTGCGGCCGTTACCGCGCAGGCGCACGCCGTCCGCAGCGCCGGCCGTGATCTCGGCCACCATGGTTTGCAGCGGAAAGCCCGAGGCCGCGTCGACCACGGCGATGCCCACCTCGTGGGTGCCCGGCGCCAGCACCGTGAAATCGATGGGAATATCGGCCAGCCGCGCCGCGCGCAGCAAACGCTCGTCCGGCCGTGTGCCGGTGCGCGGACGCATGCCGGGGTCGGCCATTGCCGCGCGCTGGGCGTCCAGGTCGAGCGTCACGCGCTGGTGGCGCGCGGCCGGTTCGATGCGCAGGCGCTCCTGGTCCGGCGACTGCACCAGGATGTCCAGGTCTAGTCCGTGCCGGTCCGGGTCCGCGATGGCTTCGGCCAGCGCGCGGCGAAACAGGTCGGCCGTCTGCAGGCTCTTCACGCCGTCGAAGAAGTCGGCCAGGTCGAAGGCGGACAGGCGCAACAGCAAATGCCGGGGCACGCGCAGGGCGATCGGCGCCGCCGCGGGCTGCGGGACCAGCGCTCCCGGCGCCTCGGTCAGCCAGTAATTCCACACGTAATCGTTGACGGTAACTTCGACGCTGGTGCTGGTTTCCGAAGCCCGGCTGGCGCTGGGGCTCATGGTCGCGGTGCCGGCCGACCCGGTGCTGGCCGGCTGCGCGGGCGCCGCCGTTTCGCCCCCGGTGGGCTCACGATGCTGCCGCTCTTCGCGCGCCGTCGGCGGGGGCACCGTCAACGGGGGCGGCGCGCTGCCGCCGGCGCGGAACAAGGTCCACAACGCCACACCAAGCAGCGCCAGGAGCAGGGAAATGATGAAGCCTAGCCACCAGCGTGATTTGCGTGGCGTCGCCGGGACCGCCGCTGCTGCAGCATCCATGCCCATCCCCCCGCCTAGGTGAATGCAACGACAATAGCAAAAACAGACAATATTAACAATAAATACACAACGAAACGGACACAGGACAGTTCCCGCCGGTCACACTCTCAGGTAGGATGAAGTCATCCCTCTTCCGGCGCGCCCTTCGATGAGCACACGTCGCGATTGCCTGGCCGTCCTTGCCGGCGCCTTGCTCGGCGCGGGACTGGCACGCGCCGCCGCACCGGTGCGGCTGGCCGCCGTGTTCCGTCGCTCCGGGCCGATGGCCGCGAACATCGACGCGCTCCAGACCTTCCGCTCGGCCCGCCTGGCCGTGGACCAGCTCAACGCCGCTGGCGGCCTGCTCGGACGGCCGCTCGAACTGCTCGAACTCGATAGCCGCAGCACCACGGCCGGCGCGCGCGCCGCGGCCCAGACCGCCATCGCCCAGGGCTGCCTGGCCGTGATCGGGGAAAACCTGTCCGGGCTCTCGCTCGACATGGCGCCATTGCTGCAACAGGCCGGCGTGATCATGCTCGCCCCTCTTGCCTCGCACCCGGCGCTCACGCGGGTCGGTTCCTCCGTGTTCCGGCTGTGCGTGGATGACGACGTGCAGGCGCGCCAGCTGGCCCGTTTCGCGCACAGCCACCTCGGCATGCGGCGCGTGGCCGTACTGCGCAACGTCAGCCAGAAGCACAGCGAGGAACTGGCCGACGGCTTCGAGCGCTACGTGCGCCGCCTGGGCGGGAACATCCTGGCCGAGGAGTCGTACGAACAGGATGCCACCGACCTGAGCACCCAACTGAAGCGCATCGCCGTGCGCCGGCCGGATGCGCTATTCCTGTCCGGCTATGCGAGCGACTCTGCCGTGCTGCTGCGCCAGGCGCGCAAGCTCGGGCTGGACCAACCCTACATCGGCAGCGATGGCCTGGCCGAACGCATCGTGCCGATGGCCGGCGCGGCCGCCGCCAACGGCTACTTCCTCGCCCACTGGCAGCGCGACCCGGCCGATCCGCGCCTGCAGGAGTTCGAGGCGCGCTATGCAAAAGCATATGGGCCGATCGTGGCCGGCGTGACGGAGGTGTTCTGTTACGACGCGGTGCAACTGCTGGCCGATGCCGTGCGCCGCGCCGCCAGCCTGGATCGGGCCCGCGTGGTCGGCGCGCTGGCCGCGACCAAAGGCTGGGTCGGCGTGACCGGCAGCCTGTCCTTCGACGCCGAGCGCGACGCCCGGCGCCACGTCCACTTCGTGCGCGTCGACACGGGCGGAGAACATCCCGTGCTGACCGTGAGCGCCTGAGCCAGCTCTACCAAGAAATTTTCGGCCTGGGAATTCTCCTGCGCTATCATGTCTGTTTTGCAATAGAGCGGAAACGTCATGATCGTCGGAATTGATCTCGGGACGACCAACAGCCTGGTCGCAGCCTGGGTGGAGGGGCAAGCCAGACTGATTCCCAACAGTCTGGGCGAGGTGCTGACACCTTCATGCGTGAGCATTGACAACGACGGCAGCGTCTTGGTCGGCCGCGCTGCGCGCGAGCGACTCCAGACGCATCCGGAGCGGAGTGTTGCGGCCTTCAAGCGTTTCATGGGCACCGACAAGCAGACTCGGTTGGTGACGCGCAGCTTCCGGCCGGAAGAGCTGTCGGCCCTGATCCTGCGCTCCCTGAAGGCAGACGCGGAAGCGTTCCTGGGGCGGGAAGTAACGGAAGCGATCATCACCGTGCCGGCCTATTTCTCGGATGCACAACGCAAGGCGACCCGCGCCGCAGGCCAACTGGCGGGGTTGAAAGTCGACCGTCTGCTCAATGAACCAACCGCCGCCGCGCTCGCCCATGGGATCCACCTACGCGACCAGGAGACCAAGTTCCTCGTCTTCGACCTCGGCGGCGGCACCTTTGACGTGTCCGTGCTCGACCTCTTCGAAGGAGTGATGGAAGTGCGCGCCTCCGCAGGCGACAACTTCCTCGGTGGCGAAGACTTCGTCGAGGTGCTCGTCCAACATTTCATCCGGCAAGCCAAGCTGCCCGACCAACTGGCACAGGACGGCAAGTTTCGGCAGGAATTGGCGGGACAAGCGGAACTGGCCAAATGCCGCTTGAGCGAGCAGGCCACCGCCACGATCCGCCTGGGCCATGGCTCGGCCGTCCATGAGCTCGAGCTCAACGAGTCGGTGTTGGAACAGCTTGCCGCGCCGCTGCTGGCCCGTCTGCGCGATCCCGTCGAACGGGCCATTCGCGACGCCAACCTGCGTCCCGAGCAACTGGACAACATCGTGCTGGCCGGCGGCGCGACCCGCATGCCCTTGGTGCGGCGCATGGTCGCGCGCATGTTTGGCCGGTTTCCTTCATGTGACATCAACCCGGATGAAGTGGTCGCATTGGGTGCGGCTGTGCAAGCCGGGCTGCGCATGAAGGATGTCGCATTGGACGAGGTCGTCATGACCGATGTCGCGCCCTATTCGCTCGGCATCGACACGTCGATGCGCATCGACATGCACACCTTCTCGCATGGCCACTTCGACCCCATCATCGAGCGCAACACGGTGGTGCCAGTCAGCCGGGTAAAGCAATACTACCCTTTACAGGATGGCCAGAAGGCGCTCGAGTTCGGCATCTACCAGGGCGAAGCCCGCATGGCAGCCGACAACATCGAACTGGGCAAGCTGAAGGTCAATCTTCCGGGCGGCCCCCGCGCAGACAGCGAAGTCGCCATCCGGTTCACCTATGACGCAAGCGGGCTGCTGCAAGTCGAAGCCACGGTGGTACGCACCAACCAGACGATTGCCGCGGTCATCGAGGGCAATCCGGGCCTGCTCTCCCAGGAGGAAATCGCCCAACGCTTCGCCGCGCTTTCCGAACTGAAGATTCATCCGCGCGAACACATGGAAAACCGCACGCTACTGGCGCGCGGCGAGCGTCTGTACCAGCAGCGCCGGGGCATGCAGCGCGAACAGCTTGGCGTGCGCACGACCATGTTCGAACGAGCCCTGGAAACCCAGGATAAACACGTGTATCTGCCGGCCGCGCGGGAATACGCAGACTACCTCGCCGCGCTCGAACAAGAGCCGGTCCTGCTCGGGGACTGAAGCCGATGCACGCCGAGCTTCCCTTTCTCGCGCACCTGGACCTGGATGGCACGGCCGACCACGGCGCGATCCGGCGGGCCTATGCACGCAAACTCAAGAAGATCGATGCGGACATCGATCCGGCGGCATTCCAGTGCCTGCGCAACGCTTACGAAGCCGCCTTGCACTGGTGCGAGTACGCCGAAACGCAGTGCGCCGCCGAGGAGACGCCTGCGGAAGTGCTCGCGCCTGCGCAGGCAGAACGGCTTCAGGCTGTCGAACCGCCCGTGCGCGAAGCGGCAGTCGACCCCGCGCTCCTGGCGGCACAACGGGCATTCCAGTCTTTTCTCGACGCCACGGCGACGCTGCGCGCCACGCCCGGCGAAGATCCGGAAGAGAGCTGGACGCAAGCGCTGCGTCAGGCCTTGGACGCCGAAGTGATGATCAGTTTGCAGGTCAAGCTGCATTTCGAAGGCTATGTCATCGGACTGTTGTGCGCCGGCTGGCGTCCTGGTCATGAACACCTGCTCGCCGCGGCGGTCGCCGCTTTTGGATGGCTCGGGGATCGCCGCCGCCTTTACCTGTATGGCGACATCGGCGCCCTGATGAACCAGGCCATGGATGAACTGACAGTCTTGCGGCGCACGCTCGAGCCTGACCAGCACACCCAGGCCCGCATGCTGTATCACCTGCGCCAGGCGGCAGTCCCGGCCGACTATCTGGTCCGCTATAACATGGTCCACGGCGAACGCATGTTCCAGCGCTGTCCGGCGCTGCTGCCGATGATCGCCAGCATGGACATGTTCCGGCAATGGCGGGCGCGTTACGTGGAGCTGGAAGGCGAGCCTCCCGACACCAGCTTGCCGCCGCCCAGCGCCGCGCCTGTCGAGCACAAACGCAAAGGCATCCGGCCGCCGTTCTGGCTGTTGATCCTGCTAATGCTGGCGCTGCGCCTGCCCTCCCTCTGGCATTCGTCGGCAAGTCCTCCGGTTTCGCCCAGCGCCATCGTCGGCCTGGGGCCAACGCCTGAATTGAGCGGCCCGCAGCTGGCCGAGATTGCCGCCCGCATCAAGCGCACGCCGCCACTGGGGCAGGAATGGCGCGCCGTGTACGAGGTGACGTTGGGCGGCGCCGGTGGCGTCAATCTCGTGACGAAGTCGAGGAGCTCCGGCCATCCCGAATTCGACCGCGCGGTGGAACAGGCGATCCGGTTCAGCCCACCGTTTCCTCCGGAGACGCCCCGCGTCTTCCTGGTCGACCTCACCGTCAAAGGTAAGGAGCACAAAACCGTCAGCCATGCCCAACTGGCCGACATCGCGCATCGCATCCGCTTCAAGGAAGACCGGAATCAACCCTGCCGCCCGCTCACGGTGAGCGTGCAGATCGCCTTCGACGAAGCCGGCGGATTTACGGACGTTCTCCTGGCAAGGTCATCCGGTGATGCTGGTTATGACGCTGCGGCCGTCGCAGCAGTACGGGACACCAAGCCTTGGGGGGCCGGTTACGAGGGTGGGTATCAGATGGGGTTCCGTCACGAGTGCCGGCGTACTGCAGAGGCACGTGGCCAATAAGCGCTGGCAACGCGCAAGGGCGACACGTGGGCGCCTGGGCCGTCGCCCTCCTCAGACCCAGAGCCGGTAGATCCAGAACGACTCGTCCTCCACGAAGCGCCGTGCGAACTCGCTGGGCGCGAAGCCGGTGATGCGCTTGGCCGTACGGCTCATGTGGGCCTGATCGGCGAAGCCCTGGTCCTGCGCCAGCGCCGACCAGTCGATCGCCTGTCCGGCGTCGTAGCGGTCGCGCGCGGCGAAGAACAGGCCTTCCGAGCGCACCAGCGCCTCCCATTCGCGCAGGGAGCGGCCGCTGAACGCGCGCACGCGGCGCTCCACGTGCCGGCTGCTGTGCATCCGGCTCCATTCACGCGCTTGCCATCCCAGGCGTTCCACCCAGCTGCGCCCCAGTTGACGCAGCGAGGGCTGACTCGAGACACGTCCATGCAAGGCCTGCCAGCGGCCGGCAAGATGACGTTCCAGCACCTCAGGAATATCCGCCTCGGCGCATGTGCAGAGCGCGGCCCATAAGGGTGCCCAGTGCGCGCCGACGGCGCGCTCGGCCGGTACGAAACGGTCCTGGATCGCCGCCAGGTCCAGGTCGAACAGCGCACGCGCGGCATCCGCCGTGAAGCAGGCCATGTAGCCGCGGCCAGTGGTCGGAGCCCAACTCACGGTCGGTTGCGACTGGGTGCCCGAGATCACCACGCGCGCGCCGAACCGCTCCCAGCGCGGCCCATCCGGGCTGCGCAGCACCAGGCCGGCGTCGACGCCGTGGTACCACGAGACCGTCACCAGCGGCGAGGCGGGAAAATGCGACAGGCGCTGGGCACTGGAAAGCGTCAGGCGCGAGGTGTCGCGGCCAATCAGGGCGACCAGCGCGCCGTTCAGGGAAGCCGGCGCCAGGCGCAGCCAATCGGACTGCACGCCGGTGCGTGGCGCGCGTTCGTCAGGATCAAGAGGGGTCGACATGGGCGCCCAGTATAAACAGATGTCGTTTCGGTTCAAGACAGCCGGCACAGCCCATTCGACAATGCGCTCCATGACCACCGACACCACCTGCCCCTTCCGATCCGGGCCCGCCGCGGCGCCTGACCGCATCCAACACCCGCCCGGCGCCTGGCCGCCCGGACCTCCGTCCGGCCTGACCGGATGGGGCCTGCTGCGCCGCATGTCGCGCGACCTTCTTGGCGCGCTGACCGACTGGCGGCACCGCTACGGCGACGTGGTCCACCTGCGCATCTGGCCGGAACACCAGATCGTGCTGACCGATCCGCAACTGGTGCGCGAGTTGCTGGTGAACCACCACAATGACCTGATCCGCTGGGAACGAGGCATCGCCGTATTCTCCCAACTGCATGGCAAGAGCGTGCTGACAACCGAAGGCGAAACATGGCGCGCCAAACGCCATGGCTTGCAGCCGGCATTCACGCCGAAGCAGGTACAGGCGTTCGTGCCGGCGATCGCGGCGGCGGCGGCGGACGCCTTTGGCGGCTGGCGCGGCGATGGCCGGGACTGGCCGATCGAAAGCGCCCTCAACTCGCTCGGCATGGACGTCATCGTACGCACCATGTTCTCCAGCACAGTCAATGGCGACGCCCGCGAGGCGGAGCGCGCCGTACACGCAACCGCAATGGCCGGCAACGCGGAGATGTACTGGCCCGCGAGCTGGCCGGACTGGATGCCGTGGAAGCGCACCAAGCGTCGCGCATTGCGGGTGCTCGATGGCCTGATCCGCCGCACCATCGGCAGCCGGCTTGACCAGCCGCGTGCGCAGTGGCCGGAAGACCTTCTCAGCCGCCTGCTGGCCCTGCACGCGGACGATCCCGCCGCTTGGCCGCTGCAGGCCGTGCGCGACGAATGCATGACGATTTTTCTCGCCGGCCACGAAACCACGGCCGCCACGCTGACGTGGTGGTCCTGGTGCATGGCTGCGCATCCCGAGGTGCAAGCACGGGCACAGCACGAAGTGGACACCCTGCTGCAAGGTCGGGCGCCCACGGCGCAGGACCTGCCTGCCCTCGTCTATCTCACGCAAACGCTGCAGGAAACGCTGCGCCTGTATCCGGCCGCCCCCGTACTCCTCACGCGTCGCAGCGTGCGCCCGCTCGTCGTAGGCGGCTGGCAGTTCCCGGCCCGGACCATGTTCACGATCCCGCTGCAACTGCTGCATCACGACCCGCGCTGGTTCCCGGAGCCGCAATGCTTCCACCCCGACCGTTTCGGCGCCGCTGCCGCAGCCGTTCCACGGGGCGCCTTCCTGCCCTTCGGCGCCGGCCCGCGCGTCTGCCTCGGCCAACACCTGGCGCTGGCGGAAATGACGGTGATCGCCGCCATGTTCCTGCAGCGCTTCCACGTGCACACTCCGGCTGGCATGCCGCCACCGGCGCCGGTCTTCAACATCACCCTACGCCCGGCGCAGCAGCTGCATCTGCGGCTCCAGGCACGCCCGCTTGACTTCCGAGGCCGATAACGCACACTATTTTGTACAAAATTCTTGGCATGGTCTGCAAATGGGCATCTCGGCCGCCGACATCATTTCGCTCCCCCAGGCGCGTTCGACTCTGTCCGAGCTTGCCGAACAAGTGAAGGCGGGCGCGGAGAAAATCATCACGAAGAACGGGGAAAGCTATGTCGCGCTGATCGATGCAGCGCGGCTGGACTACTATCATCGCCTCGAGCGGGAACATATCCATCTGCTTCTCATTGGGGAAGCGCGCAAGGGCTTGGCCGACACTACAGCAGGAGAGGTGAAAGATGCCCTTAATGGAATCACCGCCATAAAGCGCCGCCGCTCGTCAAAGCGGACGGACTAGGTGTCGGTCCTGACCGGAATTGCGTGGCGCGCAGCGGCTGGCCGGCTAGCGGTTCGAACGTTGGATCTCGATCTTGTCGGCGGCCGGGCGTACGACCTTACGCTTGCCGTCCGCAGGTGCCGATTCGTCGTTCACATCAACCAACCCAAGCTGCCTGAGTTTGCCGATGTCTCGCGCTACAGCACTCGGCGTGCGTTGCACCACCGCGGCCAACTCGGCTATGGTTCGCTTTCCAGTTCGCGCAAGATGCAGCAATTCAAAGCGCTTCGGCGTTAACACACGGAGAAAGTCATCAAAGCGAAGGATGTGCACAAGTGCTGAATGAGGAAGAGGCTCACAACGGTCGAGGGCGCGCGCCACCTCCAAACCACGTGCAGCCCGCTTGTCAAAGCGCTTGAAATCGGCAAGCGTCACCGTTGTTTTCCTTGCGCGATTCATGGCGTTCCTCCAATGAACTCAAGCGCGATGGCACGCCACTCACGTTCGAATTTTTCGTGAATTTCATCCCATGTCAGGTCCGGTTCAAACGTGACCTGCCCCATGAAGTGCCGATGGGCGAATCCGTGCGCGTTGTCGCCAGCGAAAATCACTGGATTGATGTACGCCAGGCAATACCGCAACAATCGCCCCGTATGCGCTTCACTTTCCGCAAATTCTTTGAGTATGCCGCCTCCCAAGTGACGGGGAATGTGAGCGTCCGCTGGCGCATAGCGTCGCACAAGCAAGGCTTTGGCCGCCGATCCCGCCTGTATCTTCTTGACCATGCTCGCGCAGCGCCAACAAGGCGTCAAGGGTTGATCCGATTGCCAAGGACTCTGGACGCATGCCGCGCTCCGGCACTGAGATAGCACAATGAAGACGAAAAAACGCCCCCTGAGCCGCGCGGCGCAGGGGGCGTCGTTCTACGACGTGATGGCCGGGATCAGTCCCAGCTCAGCGCGCCACCGGTCTGGTATTCGATCACGCGGGTTTCGAAGAAGTTGCGCTCCTTCTTCAGGTCGATCATCTCGCTCATCCACGGGAACGGATTTTCCTCGTTCGGGAACAGCGGCTCCAGGCCAATCTGCACGGCACGACGGTTGGCGATGAAGCGCAGGTAGCCCTTGAACATGGCCGCGTTCAGGCCCAGCACGCCGCGCGGCATGGTGTCCTCGGCGTAGCGGTATTCCAGCTCCACGGCGCGCTCGAACAAGACCTTGATCTCTTCCTTGAAGGCCGGCGTCCACAGCATCGGGTTTTCCATCTTGATCGTGTTGATCAGGTCGATGCCGAAGTTGCAGTGCATGGACTCGTCGCGCAGGATGTACTGGTACTGCTCGGCCGCACCGGTCATCTTGTTCTGGCGGCCCAGCGCCAGGATCTGGGTGAAGCCGACGTAGAAGAACAGGCCTTCCATCAGGCAGGCGAACACGATCAGCGACTTGAGCAGCTTCTGGTCCTGCTCCACCGTGCCGGTCACGAAGGCCGGGTCGGTCAGGGTCTCGATGAACGGGATCAGGAACTGGTCCTTGTCGCGGATCGACTGGATCTCGTTGTACGCATTGAAGATCTCGCGCTCGTCCAGGCCGAGCGACTCGACGATGTACTGGTAGGCGTGGGTGTGGATCGCCTCCTCGAAGGCCTGGCGCAGCAGGTACTGGCGGCATTCCGGCGCCGTGATGTGGCGGTAGGTGCCCAGCACGATGTTGTTCGCGGCCAGCGAGTCGGCCGTGACGAAGAAGCCCAGGTTGCGCTTGACGATGCGACGCTCGTCCTCGGACAGGCCGTTCGGGTTCTTCCACAGCTCGATGTCGCGCTGCATGTTCACTTCCTGCGGCATCCAGTGGTTGGCGCAGCCGGCCAGGTATTTGTCCCAGGCCCACTTGTACTTGAACGGCACCAGCTGGTTCACGTCCGTCTTGCCGTTGATGATGCGCTTGTCGTCGGCATTGACGCGCTTGGCCACGGCGGCGGCAGGCGCGGCTTGCTCGCCGGCGGTGGCCGGCAGCGGCGGACGAGCCGCGGAAGAGGTATCTTCGTCCCAGGAAAGCATCGTATCTGTCCTCGTTTTCGCGTTCTATTAGTGTAGGTTAAGTTACTGGCAGGCTTCGCACTCTTCGAAGCCCGGGTCGCCCGGACGCAGGTAGCAGGCCGCGCCCTCCTGGACCGTGGTCGGCACCGAGGCGGCCGGCACGGCGGTGCTGGCCGTGGCCGCGGCGGCCGAAGCCGACATGCCGCCGTCCACCGCCACGGCGTTCAGGGCGCCGGTCTTGGTGGTCGACTTCTCCATGTGGGTCGCGGCGATGGTGCGCAGGTAGTAGGTGGTCTTCAGGCCGCGCAGCCAGGCCAGCTTGTAGGTCTCGTCCAGCTTCTTGCCCGAGGCGCCGGCCATGTAGATGTTCAGCGACTGGGCCTGGTCGATCCACTTCTGGCGGCGCGAGGCGGCTTCCACCAGCCAGCTCGGCTCGATCTCGAAGGCGGTGGCGTACAGGTCGCGCAGGTCCTGCGGCACGCGGTCGATCTTGGAGAGCGAACCGTCGAAGTACTTCAGGTCGGCGATCATGACCTCGTCCCACAGTTCGCGCAGCTTCAGGTCGCGCACCAGGAAGGCGTTGATCTCGGTGAACTCGCCCGACAGGTTCGATTTCACGTACAGGTTCTGGTAGGTCGGCTCGATGCAGGCCGACACGCCGATGATGTTGGAGATGGTCGCGGTCGGGGCGATCGCCACGCAGTTCGAGTTACGCATGCCGAACTGCTGGATGCGGTTGCGCACCACGGACCAGTCCATCGATTCGGAGGTGTCCTGCTCCAGGTAGCCGCCGCGCTGCTCGGCCAGCAGCTTGATCGAATCCTGCGGCAGGATGCCGCGGTCCCACAGCGAGCCGGTGTAGGACTCGTAGCGGCCGCGCTCCTCGGCCAGCTCGGTCGAGGACAGGTAGGCGTAGTAGCACACGGCTTCCATCGAACGGTCGGCGAACTCCACGCTCTCCTGCGAGGCGAACGGCACGCGCATCATGTGCAGGCAGTCCTGGAAGCCCATGATGCCCAGACCCACCGGGCGGTGGCGCAGGTTCGAGTTGCGCGCCTTGTCCACGGCGTAGTAGTTGATGTCGATGACGTTGTCCAGCATGCGCATCGCGGTGCGGATGGTCTTCTGCAGCTTGACGTGATCGAGCTTGCCTTCTTTCATGTGGGCCGGCATGTTCACGGAGCCCAGGTTGCAGACCGCGATCTCGCTGTCATTGGTGTTCAGGGTGATCTCGGTGCACAGGTTGGACGAGTGCACCACGCCCACGTGCTGCTGCGGCGAGCGGATGTTGCACGGGTCCTTGAAGGTGATCCACGGGTGGCCGGTCTCGAACAGCATCGAGAGCATCTTGCGCCACAGGTCCAGCGCCTCGATCTTCTTGAACACGCGGATCTCGCCGGCGGCGGCGCGCGCTTCGTAGCCGGTGTAGGCTTCCTCGAAGGCCTTGCCGGTCTTGTCGTGCAGGTCCGGGCACTCGGACGGCGAGAACAGGGTCCACTCGCCCTTCTCCATCACGCGCTTCATGAACAGGTCGGGAATCCAGTTCGCGGTGTTCATGTCGTGGGTGCGGCGGCGGTCGTCGCCGGTGTTCTTGCGCAGGTCCAGGAATTCCTCGATGTCCAGGTGCCAGGTCTCGAGGTAGGCGCACACGGCGCCCTTGCGCTTGCCGCCCTGGTTGACGGCCACCGCGGTGTCGTTGACCACTTTCAGGAACGGGACCACGCCCTGCGACTTGCCGTTGGTGCCCTTGATGTGGGCGCCCAGAGCGCGCACCGGGGTCCAGTCGTTACCGAGGCCGCCGGCGAACTTGGCAAGCAGCGCGTTTTCCTTGATCGCCTCGTAGATGCCTTCCAGGTCGTCCGACACGGTGGTCAGGTAGCACGAGGACAGCTGCGAACGCAGAGTGCCCGAGTTGAACAGGGTCGGCGTGGACGACATGAAGTCGAAGGTCGACAGCAGGTTGTAGAACTCGATGGCGCGCGCTTCGCGGTCGCTTTCGTTCAGCGCCAGGCCCATGGCCACGCGCATGTAGAAGGCCTGCGGCATCTCGATGCGCACTTCGCGCACGTGCAGGAAGTAGCGGTCGTACAGGGTCTGCAGGCCGATGTAGCCGAACTGCAGGTCGCGCTCGGCCACCAGGGCCTTGGACAGGCGCTCCAGGTCGAACTTGGCCAGCTCCGGGTTCAGCAGCTCGGCGTCGATGCCCTTGGCGATATATTTGGGGAAGTACTCGACATAGGCCTTGGCGGCGTCGGCCTGGGCCACTTCCTTGCCGAAGATCTCCTTGCGGATGGTGTGCAGCAGGATGCGGGCGGTGACCTGCGAGTAGGCCGGGTCCTTTTCCATCAGCGCGCGGGCAGCCAGGATGGCGGACTTGTGCAGTTCCTCGACCGGCACGCCGTCGTACAGGTTCTTCAGGGTCTCGGCCACGATGGCTTCGGCATCGACGTGCTTTTCCAGGCCCGAGCAGGCGGCGCCGATCAGGGCGCGCACTTCGGCCAGGTCCAGCAGGCGGCGGTTGCCGCCGTCGACCACGTGGATCTGCGGGGCGGCCAGGGCGGCGGCGCCGCCGGCTTCCTTGGCCTTGCGGCGTTCTTCCATGTGCTTGGCGCGGTACAGCACGTAGGCGCGGGCGACGTCATGCTCGCCCGAGCGCATCAAGGCCAGCTCCACCTGGTCCTGCACGTCTTCGATGTGGAAGGTGCCGCCGGACGGCTGGCGGCGCACCAGCGCGCCCACCACGTTGTCGGTCAGCTGTTCCACCAGCTCGCGGATGCGCGCCGACGCGGCGCCCTGCCCGCCGGCGACGGCGAGGAAGGCCTTGGTCATCGCGACGGCGATCTTGGACGGCTCGAACGCGACCACCGCGCCGTTGCGGCGGATGATGCGGTAGTCGCCCTTCGACGCGGCCTCGGTCGCCGACAGCGGCGCCGCCTCGGCCGGGGCTCCCGGAGTGACGTGCAGGGAAGGAGTGGAGATGTCTTGGGAAGTGTGCATTAGGCCTCCAGGAAAGGCGGCGCTTGTGGCGCCCTGTCGTTATCTATATACGCGCGAAAAAAGCGAAAAAAAGCCCCTGCCAACCGAAACTGCCTGTTGGCGAATCGCTATTTTTCAGGAACCTGTGTTTGGGGAGAGACCCCCGGACTGCTACTACATCTAGTGTCTGGTTTTGTTATGCGACTAATTGTAGTACCTCGAATTGGGGGACGCAATATGGTTTTTCATGATTTTTTTTAAGAATAGGACTTGACTTCAAGGACCGCCCAACACGGCGCGCACTACGCGGTAAGCGAGCACTAACCGGTTCGTATTTTGCTGCGGCGCAACCTAGGGCAAGCACGGAAGCGGCGCCCCGCGCGCGGCCAATTCGGCCCCCAGGCGGCCCCAGTCGAAATAGGGACCGGGGTCGGTTTTGCGGCCGGGCGCGACGTGTTCGTGGCCGGCAATGTCCGTGATCGGGTAGCGGGCCAGCAACGCGCCGGCCAGCTCGGCCAGGCTGGCGTATTGCTCGTCCGTGAAGGTTTCGTGGTCCGTGCCTTCCAGTTCGATCCCGACCGAAAAGGCGTTGCAGTTGGCCCGTCCATGGAAGCTGGACACGCCCGCGTGCCAGGCCCGTGCCTCGGTCGACACGAACTGCAGCACGCGCCCGCCGCGCCGGATCATGAAGTGAGCGGACACTTCGAGTCCGCGCAAGGAGGCGAAGCTGGGGTCGGCCGTGAAATCGACCCGGTTGGTAAACAGGTCGAGCAGGTGGGGCGTGCCGAAGCGGCCGGCGGGCAGACTCGCGTTGTGGACCACCAGCAGGCTGACTTGCGCGCCATCGGGGCGTGCATCGAAGTTGGGCGAGTCGTAGCGGACCGCCCTGCCGTACCACCCGTCGCGGCCGATCGTATCCATCGCGGCTCAGTCGCCCGGAGCCTGGATATCGAGCTTTTGCATCTGATAGCGCAGCTGGCGGAAGCTGATGCCGAGCAGCTGCGCGGCCTGGGTGCGGTTGAACTGGGTCTGGTTGAGGGCGCGCAGGATGATTTCCCGCTCCACCTTTTCCAGGTAGCCCGGCAGGTCGCTGGGGAGCTCTTCCGGCAGATGGCCCGAAGCGGCCGGCGCCGGCTGCGCTTCCAGCACCGGCGCGGTCGCCGCCACCGGCGCTGGCTGCGGGGCCGGCGCCGGAGTTTCTGCCACACGCGCGCCCTTGAGCGAGAGGTCGCCGGTTTCGATCACGCCGTCGTTGGCGAAGGCCAGCGCGCGTTCCAGCACGTTTTCCAGTTCGCGCACGTTCCCCGGGAAGGAATAGGTCTTGAGCAGGTCCAGCACGCCGGCGCCGAGCACGGCGCCCGGCCCGCCCCCGGCCAGGCGCACCAGGATGCCGTGCACCAGATCCTCGAGGTCGTCCAGGCGCTCGCGCAGCGGCGGCAGCGCCAGTTCGATCACATTCAGGCGGTAGAACAGGTCCTGGCGGAAGGCACCGCTTTCCACCAGCTGCGCCAGGTTCTTGTGGGTGGCGCTGATGATGCGCACGTCCACCGGTTCCTCCGCGGTGGCGCCGATCTTGCGCACGCGACGCTCCTGGATGGCGCGCAGCAGCTTGACCTGCATCGCCAGCGGCAGGTCGGCCACCTCGTCCAGCATGAGGGTACCGCCATTGGCGGCCTGGAAGAATCCATCCCGGTCTTCCGCCGCGCCGGTGAAGGCGCCCTTGCGGTAGCCGAAGAACTCGGCCTCCATCAGGTTTTCGGGGATCGCCCCGCAGTTCACGGCCACGAAGGGCTTGGCCGCCCGCGTGGACTGGGCGTGGATCTCGCGCGCGGCCAGTTCCTTGCCGCTGCCCGACTCGCCGGTGATCGAAATCGGCGCCATGGAGCGGGCCAGCTTGTCGATCTGGGCCCGCAGCGCCTGCATCGCGGGCGAGTGGCCGATCAGGCGCGACGGCGCATGGATGGCGCTCTGGCGCTGCTCGGGTGCGGACAGCTTCAGGGCCGACTGCACCATGATCCGCAGTTCTTCCAACACCACCGGTTTGGTCACGTAGTCGAAGGCGCCGGCCTTGAGCGCGACCACCGCGTTCTCCGCCGATCCGTAGGCGGTGACGACCGCGATCGGCGTGTTTTTCATTTGCGTCGCCACTTCGCGCACCAGTTCCAGGCCCAGGCCGTCGGGCAGGCGCATATCGGTCAGGACCAGGGCGTATTCGCGCGTTCCGAGGAAGCGGCGCGCCTCTTTCAGCGTCGCGGCGCTGTCCACGTCCAGGCCCATCTTGAGCAGCGTGATTTCGAGCAGTTCGCGCAGGTCGGCTTCGTCGTCGACCACCAGGATGCGGGGAGAACTCATCGTGCTTTTCCTTTGCTTATCCGCGCATCATACCGCCATCGGCCGGCCGAACGTAATCACGAACCGGCCGGAGGGCCGCACGTCGGCGCCCTCGAAGCGGTATTCGTAGTCCAGCATGGCGTCGTTATTCAGGCACAGCTCGCGCGCCAGGTACAACCCCAGGCCGGTGCCCTTGCTGGACGTGGTGTAGAACGGCTCGAACAGGTGCGCCCTCACTTCGGGCGTGATGCCCGGTCCGTCGTCCTGCACGTGCAGCTCGCGCCGGCCGGCGCGGTCGGTGACCACGTACATGCGGATCGAACCGGGCTGGCCGCTGGCGTAGCGCACCGCGTTGTTCAGCAGGTTGACCAGCACCTCGCGCAGGTGCAGGGGATCGAAGCGCACCTCGTGTCCGGCCAGCGGTCCAAGTTCGATGACCGGGCCGGCCAGCTCGTGGGTCTCAGCGAACTCCGTCACCAGCTCGTCCAGGAAGACGGCCAGCTGCAGCGGCTCGCCGTTCGGCTGCACCTTGCGCGACAGCTGCAGGATGTCCTGCACCATGCGGTTCACCCGCGTCACGTTATCGCCGATGATCTTCAACAGGCGCACGTGCGCCTTGTCGTCCAGGTCTTCGGCCAGCAGCGCGGTGGCATGTCCGATGGCCGACAGCGGGTTGCGCACCTCGTGCGCGATGGATGCGGTCAGGCGTCCCATCGAGGCCAGCTTCAGCTCCTGGGCGCGGTTCTCGATGGCGGTCACGTCCTGCAGGAACACCACATAGCGCGGGGCCGCTTCGCGTGGCATATCGGGCTGGGCGAAACGCAGCTTGAGGTGGCTGCTGGCGTGCCGCTGGGCGCTCCACGCGGCGCTCGTCTCCGTCCGCTCGTCGCCCAGCGGCTTGATGGTGACGAAGGCGAGCTGGTGGCCTTCCGGCTCGCGCAGCCAGTCGTCGTAGGCCGCCGCCAGCGGCCCCAGCGCTGCGTTTTGATGCAGGCTCACGCCGTCGACCCGGCCGGTCAGGCCCAGCATGCGGCGCGCCGCCGGGTTCGCGGAAATCACGCCGCCGTCGCGGGCGCACACCAGAATGCCGTCGTTCATGTCGGCCATGATCAGCTGGTTGACGGCACTCTGGACCGCAAGGTCCACGCCGCGCCGCGCCGCCAGGTCCTCCTGGCCGATCAAGCGGCGGGCCAGGCGGCTGATCACGATCACGGCCGCGAAGAACGCCCCGCCGTACAAGCCGGCCTGCACCGTGGGCAGCTCGTGATCCTGCATGAAGTAGAGGTAGGCGCTCTCGGCGAGCAGGAACAAAGCGACCACCGCGGCCCAGGCCAGCGCCAGCACGAGCGGCGCCAGCACCGCCACCCCGGCCAGCGGGAACAGGAACAGGATCGCCAGGCCGCTGCGCGGGCCGCCGGCGGCCAGGTACAGCAGCGCGATCGCGATCACGTCGGTGGCCACGTGCGCCGTGAGCTGCACCAGGAAGCGGCGCCGCCAGCGCAGCGACATGGCCAGGTAGGACAGCGCCAGCGACAGGTAGATGACGCAGGTCTCGGCGTAACCGCGTTCGACGATGGCGCCGCCGCCACGCCGGTCGATGAAGAGGTACAGCAGCAGGACGACCGCGATCGCCACCCGGGTGACGTTCATGGTCTGGAGCGAGCGCCAGAAGGTGTCGCGCGACTCCTGCGGCAGGGCCTCGAACCGGACCATCGTCAGCGCGGCGGCTGGCGGACGTGCGCCGGACAGCAGTAATCGAGGCCGTCGGCGCGCACGGCTTCGGAAGCCGGGAAATACATGTGGCAATGGGCGCAGCAGGCCATGGCCTCGGCCGCGGGCGGCGCGGCCGGCGCGTTCCCCGGCCGCGCCGGACCCGACACGGAACGGAACTTGGAACGCAAGGCCATATAGACAAGGACGGCCAGGCCGATCCAGAACAACAAGCGGGTCATGCCGCAATCCCCCGATGCAAAATCACTTCCAGCACGAAGCGGCTGCCGACATAGGCCAGCACCAGCGTCGCGAAACCGGCCAGCGTGAAGCGCAGCGCCATCTTGCCGCGCCATCCGCGCCAGCGCCGGCCCGCCAGCAGCGCGGCGAACAACAGCCAGGACAGCAGGGCGAACACGGTCTTGTGGTCCCATTTGAGGGCGATCCCGAACAGCTGCTCGGAAAACACGATCCCCGACAAGACGGTCAGCGTCAGCAGCGTGAAGCCGAAGCCGATCAGGCGGAACAGCAGTTTTTCCATCGTCAGCAGGGCCGGCAGCTGGTCGAGCGTGGCGCCCAGCCAGCCGGCGCCCTGGGCGCGCGTGTGCAGGCGCGACTCCTGCAGCGCCATCAGCACCGCGTGGAAGGCGGCGATGGTGAGCGTAGCGTAGGCCAGGATGGCGATCGTGATATGCCAGCCGAAGGCGGGACCGCGCCCTTCCAGCGGCAGCAGGCTGCCGGGGAACAGCACCGGCAGCGCGGCCGCCGCCGCGGCGCAGGGCATGACCAGCCGGCGCAGACCGTCCAGGGCGAAATTGCGGTTCTCGATCCAATACGCGGCCACCGACAGCCACAGGGCCGCCGACAGCATCATGGCGAAGCCGACCCGCAGCGTGCCGGGCACACCCAAGTCCATGTACAAAGCGCCCGCGTGCACCAGCCAGGCCGCCGCGGTGAGCCTGGAAACAAGCGCCCGGCGGCTGGTCGGCAGCGCGGCGCAGATGGCGTACAGGAGCGCCGCCACGAGGAGTAAGGTTGTCTGCATCACGCCAGTTTACACCAGCCCTCAGTCGACCGCAGCCATCCGCAGTTCTTCGCTGTGATGGCGCTGCTGTTCCTCCATCACCAGCGCGCCCAGCTCGCGTTTCAAGGCGTTGAACTCCGGCGAGGACGGATCGCGCTCGCGCGGCAGCTCCACCAGCAGGTCGCGCTTGACGATGCCGGGCCGGTAGGTCATCACCACGATGCGGTCGGCCAGGTAGATCGCCTCCTCGATGCTATGGGTGACGAACAGGATGGTCTTGTGCAGTTGTTGCCAGATCCGCAGCAGTTCGTCCTGCAGGTTGCGGCGGGTGAGCGCGTCCAGGGCGCCGAACGGTTCGTCCATCAGCATGATCGGCGAGTCCAGCGCCAGCACCCGCGCGATGGCCACCCGCTGGCGCATGCCGCCGGACAGGTCCTTCGGATAGCGCTGGCGGAAGTCCCCCAGCGACAGCATGGCCAGCAGGTCGTCCACCCGCTGCGCGATCTGCGCGTTGGGCATGCCCTTGATCTCGAGGCCGAAGCCGATGTTGTCCGCCACCGTCATCCACGGGAACAGGGCATATTCCTGAAACACCATGCCGCGTTCCGGCCCCGGCTCGACCACCGGCTTGCCATCCGCGCGGATGATGCCGGAGGTCGGCGGCGCGAAGCCGGCGACGGCGTTCAGCAGGGTCGACTTGCCGCAGCCGGAAGGCCCGAGCAGGCAGGTGAACTGGCCGCGCGGGATGACCAGGTCGATGTCCTGCAGCGCCACCACCTCGCGCCCGCCGCTGGAAAACACCTTGCTCACGTGCTCGATCACGATATGCGCTTGCGCCATCGTCAATGCTCCAGGCCGCGGTGCCAGCGCAGCAGGTGGTTGTTCAGGCGGTTCATGCCGGCGTCGATGGCCAGGCCGATCACACCGATGGTGATCATCCCGGCAATCACCTTGTCGGACCAAAAATACTCGCGCGCTTCGCTGATGCGAAAGCCCAAGCCATTGTTCACGGCCACCATCTCGGCCACGATCACCACGATGAAGGCGGTGCCGATGCCGATCCGCACCCCGGACAGGATGTAGGGCACGGCGGCAGGCAGGATCACGCGCAGGAACATGGTCGAGCCGCGCGCGCCCAGGTTGCGGGCCGCACGCAGGTAGATGCCGTCCACCTGGCGCACCCCGGCGATGGTGTTGACCAGCACCGGGAAGAAGGCGCCCAGCGCGATCAGGAAGATGGCCGGCGCGTTCCCCAGCCCGAACCACAGCATCGACAGCGGGATGAAGGCGATCGGCGGGATCGGCCGCAGGATCTGGACCAGGGAGTTGAACAGGGCGTACACGCGCGGGCTCGCCCCCATGCCCAGGCCGAGCGGCAACGCCAGCCCGGCGCCGATGGCGAAACCGGCCAGCACCCGGTACATGCTGCCGATGGTGTCGCCGATCAGCTCGCCGGAGAAGGCCCAGGTCAGCTTGCTGCCGCTCTCGTAGGGCTGCAGCGGCAGCAGGTATTCCACCCAGCGCTTGACCACCGCCTCGGGCGAGGGCAGCTTGTGCGGGTCGACCCAGCCGCCGGCCGTGGCCAGATGCCAGGCCAGCACCACCAGCACCGGCACGATCAGGCCGGCGCCCAGCTCGCGCCAGCGCTTCATTTCACGCCGAGACTCTTCTTGGCCGCGTCCAGCAGGTCGGTCTTGACCCACTCGGCGGCGACCGGCGGCTTGGCCATCCGGCCGACGCCGCTTTTCAGCATGGTGTCGGTGGTGATCTGGATGTGCTGCGGGGTCACGTCATACGAATAGGGCGAATTGGCGATCGCGTCCTCGAAGTCGTCATGCGTGATCTGGCCCTTGAACACGGTCTCGCGCACATATTTTTCGGCCACCGCCGGCTGGTCGATGAAGGTCTTGGTCGCCTCCACGAAGCAGCGCATGAACTTTTCGGCCGTGGCGCGGTGCTCCTTGTAGAACTTCTCGGTCATGACCATGGTGCGCACCGGCTCGCCGATCGGCGTGTCGTAAGGCTTGAGCACCTCCGCGCCGTAGCCCTTGTTGATCGCCTGCGAAGACTGGGGCTCCGACTGCATCATGGCGTCGATCTGCTTGCCGAGCAGGGCCTGGTTCAGGTCCGCGAAGGCCAGGTAGACCGGCGTGACGTCGGTCGGCTTCAGGCCGTTCTTCTGCAGTTCCGCCATCAGCAGCACCTCCTGGATGCCGCCGCGCGTGACGCCGACTTTCTTGCCCTTCAGGTCCTTGACCGACTTGATGCCGGAATCCTTGGCCGCCACCAGACGCGCCCCGCCCTTGGCGAAGCCAGCCACCACATAGATCGGCGCCCCGGTCGCGCGGCCCGAAATGGCGGCCTCGGAAGCGGTCGCGCCCACGTCCAGTTCACCCGCGATGATCGCCGACATGACGTCCAGCCCCTTCGGAAACACCTTTTCCTCGACCTTGATGCCGCACTTGGGCGCGATCTCCTTGATGTAGGACACCGCACCGTAATGGGCGAATTTGAGGTTGCCAAGCCGGACGACGTCTTCCGCCTGCGCGCCGCCCGCGATCAGCATGGTGGCGACAACGAATGCCTTCATTTTCATCGTGATGGTCCCTGGGGGTGGTTGAAATATGGTTGGCCGATCATACCTGAAGTGGCCCAGGGCTTGCGGTAAAATGGCTCCCTTTCGCATCCAGCTATATTAATTAGTAGGTTCATCATGCTAGACAACTTGACCCAACGCCTGGCCAAGGTCGTGAAGACCATGCGCGGGGAAGCCCGGCTGACCGAGTCCAACACCGCCGAGATGCTGCGCGAAGTGCGCATGGCCCTGCTCGAGGCCGACGTCGCCCTGCCCGCCGTCCGCGAATTCGTCGCCCGGGTCAAGGAAAAGGCCCTTGGCGAGGAAGTCATCGGCTCGCTCTCGCCCGGCCAGGCCCTGGTCGGCGTGGTGCAGCGCGAGCTGGCGGACCTGATGGGCGCGGACCTCGGTCCGGAAGCTGCCCAGCTGTCCTTCGCCACCCAGCCGCCGGCCATCATCCTCATGGCCGGCCTGCAAGGCGTGGGTAAAACCACCACCGTCGGCAAGCTGGCCAAGTACCTGCGCGAGAATCTCAAGAAGAAGGTGCTGACCGTGTCGGCCGACGTGTACCGTCCGGCCGCCATCGCCCAGCTCGAGACCGTGACCAAGCAGGCCGGCGCCGACTTCTTCCCGTCCGCCGCCACCGACAAGCCGGTCGACATCGCGCTGGCCGCGGTGGACTGGGCCAAGCGCCACTACCACGATGTGCTGATCATCGACACCGCCGGCCGCCTTGCGATCGACGAAGCGATGATGCAGGAGATCGCCGCCGTGCACGCCGCGGTCAAGCCGATCGAGACCCTGTTCGTGGTCGACGCCATGGTCGGCCAGGACGCCATCAACACCGCCAAGGCCTTCAACGAGGCCCTGCCGCTGACCGGCGTGATCCTGACCAAGCTCGATGGCGACTCGCGCGGCGGCGCCGCACTGTCGGTGCGTCACATCACCGGCAAGCCGATCAAGTTCGCCGGCGTGTCCGAAAAGCTGGAAGGCCTGGAAGCCTTCGACCCGCAGCGCATGGCCAACCGCGTGCTCGGCATGGGCGACATCCTGGCCCTGGTCGAGGAAGCGCGCAAGGGCGTGGACGTGAAGGCGGCCGAAGACCTGGCCAACAAGATCAAGGTCGGCGGCAAGTTCGACATGAACGACTTCCGCGCCCAGCTCGGACAGATGAAGAAGATGGGCGGCCTGGCGGGCCTGATGGACAAGCTGCCGGCCCAGTTCCAGCAGGCCGCGGGCGGCGCCAACATGGACCAGGCCGAGAAGCAGGTGCGGCGCATGGTCGGCATCATCGACTCGATGACACCGGCCGAACGGGCCAAGCCGGAGCTGATCAAGGCCACCCGCAAGCGCCGCATCGCGGCCGGCGCCGGGGTCCAGGTGCAGGAAGTGAACCGCATGCTGAACCAGTACGAGCAGATGAACACGATGATGAAAAAGCTCAAAGGCGGCGGCATGATGAAGATGATGCGCTCCATGAAGGGCATGATGCCGGGCCTGCGCTGAGGTTTTTTTCGTTTTCTTAGGCGGACTGAGCAAAAAAGACTTGCATGAACGGAAAATCCCTACCAATATTAGCCGGGTGCGTTTTTGACACGCTAATTTATCCCTTGTCCGTTTAGGAGGCTCGAAGATGGCAACAGCCAAGAAAACCCCGGCAGCAAAGAAAGCCGCCGCCAAGCCGGCCGCCAAGCCCGCAGCGAAGAAAGCGGCTCCGGCGAAGGCAGCGGCAAAACCGGCAGCCAAGCCGGCCGCCAAGAAACCGGCCGCAGCACGCAAGCCGAACGCCGCATTCATGAAAGCGATGACGCCGTCCGACAAACTGGCAGCCGTGGTGGGTTCTTCCCCGCTGCCGCGTACGGAAGTCACCAAGAAGGTCTGGGACTACATCAAGAAGCACAACCTGCAGGACGCAGCGAACAAGCGCATGATCAACGCGGACGACAAGCTCAAGGCTGTCTTCGGCGGCAAAGGCCAGGTGTCGATGTTCGAAATGACCAAGCTGATTTCGGACCACCTGAAATAAGCTGCGCAGCACCGAACCCAAAAGCCCCGGCCTGGCGCCGGGGCTTTTCTTTTATGCGCGTGCGGCGCGCAGGGCTTCGCGCAGGTCGGCCAGCGCCGGCGCGATGCGGTCCGTCTCACGCAGCGCCTTGCGGGCCGCGCCCAGCGCGCGGCGCACCCCGCCCGGCGCGGCGCCATCGGCGGCCAGCGCCAGCGCCGGGGTCCGGCAGGCCAGCAGCAGGTCGATCCAGTCGGCCGGCTGCGGCGCGTGCAAGCGCCGCATGACCGCACGCGCGGCCCGGAACGCGGGCGCCATCTCTTCCACCGCAGCGACGGCGGCCGTGAAGCGTCCGGGAGAGCGGTCGGCGTAGTCGGGATCGAACAGGTCCGCCAGCGCCGCCAGGGCATCGGCCAGGCGGCGGCGCAACGCCGCGCTGGAGCGCACCGGCAGCACGAACCACGCGGTAGCCACGGCGATCAGCGCGCCGATGACGATTTCCTCCAGCCGCGCCCACAGCAGTTCCGCCACCGGCGCGGGACCAAAGCCCTGCAGCAGCGCGAACGCGATCGTGATGCCCAAGGCCCACCAGGCGTAGCTGAACGGCCGCAGCCACAACGCCACGAACAGGGCGCCGAGGATCAGCGCGGCGGCGGTCGCGCCATGCCCATCCACGTAGCGGTGCAGCGCCAGCGCCGCAAGCGTGCCGGCGGCGGCCCCGACCACCCGCAGCGCACCTTTGTAGATCACGTCCAGGCGGCCCCGGTTGCCGCTGGCGACGATGAAAGCGGTCAGCACGATCCAGCTCCAGCGCGTACCGAACCAGGTAAAGCCGATCGCGAACGACAGCGCCAGCGCCGCGGCCATCTGGAGCGCCATGCGGGTGCTGGCGGGCGGCCGCAAACCGCTCGCCGCCGGCGCCGGTTCCGGCTCGGGCGCCGGAGGATCCGCGCGCGGAAGCAGTCCGGCGGCCTGGCCGGCCATATGCGTCACGCTCACCCAGAACAAGGCGAGCAGGCCCGCCAGCACTGGCAGCATAGGCGCCGGAATCGGGCCCGCCGCCACCAGCGCGTCGCGCGGAGTGACCAGCAGGGCCACGAACGGCAGCGCGATCAGGGAACCGAGTCGGCGCGCAACGGCGCCAAATCGACGCAGCCAGATCGACGCGGTAATGGCGGCGACGAAGGCGCATGCCCCCAACCAGGGGGCGCGGCCAAGCAGAAATCCCGCGCCCATGGCGGCCAGGGCGATTGCAGGAAGCGCGAGCGCCGCCTCGATACGGCCGCGCAGATCGCGCTCAAGGCCGGTGCGCGCGAACGACACGCACAGCACCGTGGCCAGCACGGCGATGCCGGGCGCCGGCGCCAGCGCCAGCACGCAAGCCAACGTAGCCAGCACCGCCAGCATGGTGGCGCTGGCGTCCTTCAGCGCAGGGACGACCGTTCTCATTTGAGCTGCCACTTCTTCCACGCGGCCAGCACCGCGTTCGGATACTCTGGCCGCCCGCGGCTGCCGTTGTAGCGGCCCAGGGCGAGATACAGGTTCCCGCCCTCCATGTCGATATACATGCGCAGGATCGAACACCCGTAGCGCAAGTTGGTGCGCATGTCGAACAGCGCGCGCCGGTTGTTGTCGCCGATGACGCGGGTCCAGAACGGCATCACCTGCATGTAGCCGCGCGCGCCCACCAGGGACACCGCGTACTTGCGGTAGGCCGATTCCACTTGAATGAGCCCCAGCACCAGCCCCGGATCGAGACCGGCGCGCGTCGCTTCGTACCAGGCCGATTCCAGGAATTCGATGCGCGACTGGGTGTCCGGTATGTAGCGCCGGATGCGCTGCGACATGGCCGCCAGCCACGCCACATAGCGCTGGCGCGCAGCCGCGTCGCGGAACGTCGGCTGCGGCGGGCGTCCATCGCGGATCGCGTTGGTGAGCGCCACCCGCACCGAGTCGGCCAGCGCTTCCTCCTTCTGGTTGCCCGCCTGCGCAGGCAGGACCAGGGCCAGAACGGCCGCCGCCAGCGCGGCCCTGACCTGCCGCCTCGTCACTGCCGGACTTTGCCCTTGACGAAATCGGCCATGCCGGCCAACGGCACCTGGGTCGCCTCGGCGTCGCGGCGGCCCTGGTATTCCAGGTTGCCTTCCTTCAGACCGCGCTCGCCGATCACCACGCGGTGCGGCACGCCGATCAGCTCCCAGTCCGCGAACATCTGACCGGGGCGCAGGCCGCGGTCGTCCAGGATCGCGTCCACGCCGGCCGCGGTCAAGGCGGCGTACAGCTTGTCCGTCTCCTCCTTCACGAGCTCGCTGCGGTCGTAGCCCATCGGGCACAGCACCACTTCGAACGGCGCGATCGAGGTCGGCCAGATGATGCCCTTGTCGTCGTAGTTCTGTTCGATGGCCGCACCCAGGATGCGGGTCACGCCGATGCCGTAGCAGCCCATCTGCATCGGCACGGGCTTTTGCGCCTCGTCCAGGTAGACGGCGTTCATGTCCTGCGAATAGCGGGTGCCGAGCTGGAACACGTGGCCCACTTCGATACCGCGCTCGATCGCCAGCACGCCCTTGCCGTCCGGCGAGGCGTCGCCCTCGACCACATTGCGCAGGTCCGCCACTTGCGGCTCGGCCGCGTCGCGGCCCCAGTTGGCGCCGGTGTAGTGGAAGTCCTTGTCGTTGGCGCCGCAGACGAAATCGGCCATGTTGGCTACGGTGCGGTCGGCCACGACCTTGACCGGCAGCTTGGTGCCGATCGGGCCGATGTAGCCGGGCACGGTGCCGTAGACTTCGGCGATCTCGGCGTCCGACGAGAAGCGGAACGCGCCGAGGCCCGGAATCTTGTTGACCTTGACCTCGTTCAGCTCATGGTCGCCGCGAATCAGCAGCAGCCAGTATTCGCGCCCGCCCTCTTCCTGGTCCACGGTCAGCGCGATCGACTTGACGGTGCGCGCCAGCGGCAGCTTGAGGAAGTCGGCCACCTGCTCGCACTTGGCCATGCCGGGAGTGGACGTCTTTTCCAGCGCCTGGGTGGCGGCGCCGCGCTCGGCCACCAGCGGCAGCGCCTCGGCCGCCTCCATGTTGGCCGCGTAGTCCGAAGTCGGGCAGTAGACCAGCGCGTCCTCGCCGGTGTGGGCGATCACGTGGAACTCGTGCGAACCGGAACCGCCGATGGCGCCGTTGTCCGCCGCCACGGCGCGAAAACGCAGGCCGAAACGGTTGAAGATCTTGGTGTAGGCGTCGTACATGACCTGGTAGGACTTGCGCATGCCCTCTTCGTCGCGGTCGAAGGAGTAAGCGTCCTTCATGGTGAACTCGCGGCCGCGCATCAGGCCAAAGCGCGGACGGCGCTCGTCGCGGAACTTGGTCTGGATATGGTAGAAGTTGATCGGCAGCTGGCGATAGGACTTGATTTCCGTGCGCACCACGTCGGTGATGACTTCCTCGGACGTCGGCTGGATCGCGAAGTCGCGCCCGTGGCGGTCCTTGACGCGCAAGAGTTCCGGCCCCATCTTGTCCCAGCGGCCGGTCTCCTGCCATAGCTCGGCCGGCTGCACGAGAGGCATCAGGAGTTCGACGGCGCCGGCCGCGTTCATCTCCTCCCGGATGATCGCCTCCACCTTGCGGATCACGCGCAGGCCCACCGGCATGTAGGTGTAGATGCCGGAGCCGAGGCGCTTGATCATCCCGGCGCGCATCATCAGCTTATGGCTGACGATCTCCGCGTCCGAAGGCGCTTCTTTGAGAGTCGAAATAAAAAAACGGGAGGCACGCATATAGATGAATTCTTTTGAAAAAGAGAGGGTTATAATCGACCTAATTTTAAAGGATTAGCTGGTAGATGCGTCCAATCTTTCTAGATAGTGGGTCGAACACCATAAAATAAGGGCAAGAGGACGCACGCCGGCAGAAAGTATCGAGGTGCACTATGCTCGATCGTGAAGGGTTCCGCCCCAACGTCGGCATTATCCTGCTGAACTCGCGCAACGAGGTTTGGTGGGGCAAACGGGTGCGCGAGCACTCGTGGCAGTTCCCGCAGGGGGGTATCAAATACGGTGAGACGCCGGAACAGGCGATGTTCCGCGAGCTGGAGGAGGAGATCGGGCTGCGCCAGGAACACGTGAAAATCGTGGGCCGCACGCGCGACTGGTTACGCTACGAAGTGCCCGACCACTTCATCAAGCGCGAGATTCGCGGGCATTACCGTGGCCAGAAGCAGATCTGGTTCCTGCTGCGGATGGTCACGCGCGACTCCAACGTCAACCTGCGCCTGACCGACCATCCCGAATTCGACGCCTGGCGCTGGCACAGCTACTGGGTGCCGCTGGACACGGTCATCGAATTCAAGCGCGACGTGTATCAGCGCGCGCTGCAGGAGCTGTCGCGCTTCCTGACCTGGCCGCCGCCGGGCGAACGCCGCCACAACCCGCGCTACCTGCGCCAGCCGCGCAACCAGGAAGCGAAGAAGGATGCGCCGGCGCCGGCCGCCGTGGAGCCGGTGCTGGCGACTGACGTCAAGACAACGTTGTAAGAATTGCATTTGCGCCAGGGCGCCGGTAGAATCGCTTTCCGTTTTGTCAAACTTGAAAGCGAGCAATGACTGCGTCCTGGCGTCCCCTGCTTGCCGGCGTCCTCGCCGGCCTTCCTCTCCTGTGCGGCGCCGCTGACGGCTGCCACTACACCAAGCTGGCCGAACTGCCCGTCACCCTGAGCGGCCCGTCCCGCCAGCCGACCATCGACGGCACGCTCGATGGCATGCCCAACCCGATGGTGATCGACACCGGCGCCAGCCAGACCATCCTGGCGCGCGCCGTGGCCGAACGCCACGGCTACACGCTGCAGCCGACGGGCCGGGTCTCGCATGGCATCGGCGGCAGCGCGATGATCTACGCCATCAAGGCCAAGGAGTTCGGCATCGGCCCGTCGGTGGCGAAAAACGTGGCGGTCGCGGTGCAGGGCAACACCAGCAGCCTCGACTACTACGGGGGCCTGGTCGGCGCCGACGTCCTCCTGCGCCAGGACATGGAACTGGCGCTGGCCGACGGCAAGCTGCGCTTCTTCCGCGACGAAAACTGCCGCGACACGGGCCTGTCCTACTGGAGCCCGGAGGCGCTGGAAACGCCGATGGACCAGTACGGCTCGCCCTCGCCCCGCGTGACCGTCATGCTCAACGGGAAGGCGGTGGTCGCGCTGGTCGACACCGGCGCCAGCAAGTCGGTGGTGTTTCGCGACGTGGCCGAGAAGATGGGCGTGCGGCTGGATGGCGCGGACGTGCGCAAGGCCGGCCGGGCGCAGGGCATCGGCGACGAGAAGGTGGCGGTGTGGGAGGCGCCGTTCGACTTCAAGCTGGCCGAGGAGGAGATCAAGAACGCCAGGCTCCAGGTCGTGGAGCGCAGCTCGGAGGGCCGCCTGGCCGATTTCGGCATGCTGCTGGGCCGGGACTGGCTGCGGGCGCACCGCGTGCTGTTCGCGGTCAGCCAGGGCAAGATGTATTTCTCCTACCTCGGCACGCCCGTCTTCGACTAAGACCAGACGGTACAATGGGAGGATGTTCACCCCCTCCTCCCATGACGTGCGGCGCTTCTTCTGCGACGCTTACCGCAAGCTGAGCGCGGGCGCCGTGCTCGACCCGATGGAAGCCATCGCGGCCGACTGGATCGCCCGGCATCCGGAATACCACGCCACCCTGGCCGATCCCGAAGCCGCCATCGCGCGCGACTATTCGGTCGAAGGCGGCCAGGCGAACCCTTTCCTGCACCTGTCGATGCACCTGTCGATCGCCGAACAGGTCTCGATCGACGACCCGCCCGGCATCCGCGCCGCGACGGAAGCGCTCACGCGCCGCCTCGGCCCGCACCAAGCGCACCACCAGATCATGGAATGCCTGGGCGAGATGATCTGGACCTCGCAGCGCAGCGGCCAGCCCCCCGACGCCGCCGCCTACGTCGACTGCGTCCGCAACCGCGCTGGGGTCTGACCCCGCACGGGGTCTGCGCGCCCCGGTCTGACCCCGGTTTTAGCGGTTTCAGGCCCGCCGCGCCACCAACGCCCAAAGCCCCGCCGCCGACAACAATGAGCCCCCGCCGAGGTGAAACCCGCGCTGCGCCTTCGGCGACGCCAGCACCTGCCGCGCCGCCCCCGCGAACACCGCATACAGGCTGGCGTTGACAGCCGCCAGCGCCACGAAGGTCAGCGCCAGCACCCACAACTGCGGCCTTAGCTCCGCCGCCGGATTCAGGAACTGCGGCAGAAAGGCCACGAAGAAGATGATGCCCTTCGGGTTCAGCGCCGTCACCAGCCAGGTGTTGGCGAACAGGCGCCAGCGCGGGGCCGGCGCCGCCGGCTTGAGCACCTCCATCGGGGACACCCCGGCACGCAGCATCTTCAGGCCCAGGTACAGCAGGTACAGCCCGCCCACCGTCTTCACCACCGTGAACCAGAACGCCGACGCCGCCAGCAGCGTGCCGATGCCGAGCAGCGACAGCACCAGGGCGGTCGAGTCACCCAGCGCCACGCCCAGCACCAGCGGCAGGCGCGCGCGCCGTCCCTGGGACAGGGAATAGCTGATCACGGTCAGGATGGTCGGCCCCGGGATCACCAGCAGCACGACCGACGCGGCCACGAAGGCCAGCCAGAGTTGCATCGACATCTCACACCTCCAAAATGAAAAAAGCCGCCCGGGGGCGGCTTTCGGATCGCATCGGTTGAAGAACCGATCAGCGTTTCACGACCAGCGAGCCCGGCAGGCTGTGCAGGTAAGCCGCGATGTCCTTGATGTCCTGATTCGACAGCGCCGCGACCTGGCCACCCATGATCGGATTGGCGCGGCCATTGGCTGCGTCGCCGCGCTTGTACGCGGTCAGGGCGTGCGCCAGGTATTCCTCGTGCTGGCCGGCCAGCTTCGGATAGCTCGGGTCGATGGGGGACTTGAAGTCGGCGCCGTGGCAGGCCGCGCAGTTGTACTTCTTGGTCAGGGCCTCGCCGTTCGCCACGTTGCCGGCGAAAGCGTTCAAGGAGAGCAGGCCGCCGATCAGTGCAATGGTCAGTCGTTTCATGTGCGCTCCTTATTTGGTCTGCTGCGAGTAGTACGCCGCCACGTCGGCGATTTCCTGGTCCGACAGCGGCACCGCGATGCCGCGCATGGACGGATGCTTGCGCTCGCCCTTCTTGTACGCGTGCAGGGCGTTCTCGATGTACTTGGCGTTCTGGCCGCCCAACATCGGCACCGGATACACTTCGGGGAAAGAGGCCTTGTAGCCCGGAATGCCGTGGCAACCGATGCACATTTCGACCTTGGCCTTGGCAGCATTACCGACCACGTCCGCGGCGAAAGCCACGTTGGCGAGACCGGCAAGCATGAGAACTGCGAAGAGTTTTTTCATGGTGGCGATGTTAAGGTTGAAAAACGTTAATTTTTTCGCTATCAACCGGCGATTTTAACCGAACTGCCCCGGCGAGTCTATCGACTTGCGGCAGGTCATTGCCAAGTTTGCAGGATTGTGCTTGCCGGCGGCCACAAGCGCTCTGTCATATACTGGACCTTTCCGCACTTCCACGAACGCGAATATGCACGCCCCTCAACGATTCGAAGGCTCGGCCAACTACGTCGCCACCGACGACCTGAAGCTGGCCGTCAACGCCGCCCTCACCCTCAAGCGCCCGCTGCTCATCAAGGGCGAACCGGGCACCGGCAAGACCATGCTGGCCGAGGAAGTGGCGGCCGCGCTCGACATGCCGCTGATGCAGTGGCACATCAAGTCCACCACCAAGGCCCAGCAAGGCCTGTACGAGTACGACGCCGTGTCGCGCCTGCGCGACTCGCAGCTGGGTGACGACCGGGTGCATGACATCCACAACTACATCGTCAAGGGCGTGCTGTGGCAGGCCTTCACCGCGCCCGAGCCGGTGGTGCTGCTGATCGACGAGATCGACAAGGCCGACATCGAGTTCCCCAACGACCTGCTGCGCGAATTGGACCGGATGGAGTTCTACGTCTACGAAACGCGCGAGATGGTGGTGGCCAAGCACCGCCCGCTGGTGATCATCACCTCGAACAACGAGAAGGAGCTGCCGGACGCCTTCCTGCGCCGCTGCTTCTTCCACTACATCAAATTCCCGGACAAGGACACGATGGAGAGCATCGTCAAGGTCCACTATCCCAACCTCAAACAGGAGCTGCTGGCCAACGCCCTGCAAAGCTTTTACGAAATGCGCGAGGTGCCGGGCCTGAAGAAGAAGCCCTCGACCAGCGAGTTCCTCGACTGGCTCAAGCTTCTCGTGGCCGAGGACATTCCGCCCGAGTCCTTGCGCTCGAAGGACCTGAAGGCCATCGTCCCGCCCCTGCACGGTGCCCTCTTGAAGAACGAACAGGATGTGCACCTGTTCGAACGCCTGGTGTTCATGTCGAGGACCAACCGATGATCGACGTCCGGCCGACCACCCTCGATTTCAACGGCGTGCGCCTGGAGCCGCTGGCCCTGCACCACGCCGACGGCCTGCGCGCCGCGGCCTGCGACGGCGAGCTGTGGAACCTGCGCGTGACCTCGGTGCCCGAGCCGCACCAGGTGGAAGACTACATTCGTCTTGCGCTCGACACGCGCGACCGCCTGGCCTTCGCCGTCATCGACCTGGCCAGCGGCGACGTGGTCGGCAGCACCAGCTACCACGACATCCTGCCCGACGTGGACCGGGTGGAGATCGGCTGGACCTGGTACGCCAAGCGCTGCCAGCGCACCCATATCAACACCAGCTGCAAGCTGCTGCTCCTGTCGCACGCTTTCGACACCCTCGGCTGCGCCGTGGTCGGCCTGCGCACGGACAATTTCAACTTCGCCTCGCAGCAGGCCATCGAACGCCTGGGCGCGAAGAAGGACGGCGTCATCCGCCACCAGCGCCTGCGCCGCGACGGCACGGTGCGCGACACCGTCATGTACAGCATCGTGCGCGGCGAGTGGCCGGAAGTGAAGACCCACCTGCACTACCAGCTGCAGCGCCACGCCCAGGCCTGAAGGACGCGCCATGCTGATCGACTTCTTCTTCACCCTCAAGGACGCCAAGATTCCAGTCACGATCAAGGAATTCCTGACCTTGCTGGAAGCCTTGAAGGAAGATCTGTCCGGCCAGTCGCTGGACCAGTTCTACTACCTGGCGCGCCTGACCCTGGTGAAGGACGAAGCCCACTTCGACAAGTTCGACCGCGCCTTCTCGGCCTACTTCAAGGGCGTGCACGCGGCGTTCGACGCCAACGCCGGCATTCCGCTCGACTGGCTGATGCAGCGCGCCAAGCGCGAGCTGACGCCCGAGCAGATCGCCGAGCTGGAGAAGTTCGGCTACGACAAGCTGCTCGACCGCCTGAACGAATTGCTCAAGGAACAGAAAGAGCGCCATGAAGGCGGCAGCAAGTGGATCGGCACCGGCGGCACCTCGCCCTTCGGCAACGGCGGCACTAATCCGGAAGGCATCCGCATCGGCGGCAAGGGCGGTAATCGCACCGCCGTCAAGGTGTGGGAGCAGCGCGCTTACCGCGACTACGACGACGAGCGCGAACTGGGCACGCGCAACATCAAGGTCGCCCTGCGCCGCCTGCGCCGCTTCGCGCGTCAGGGGCACGAGGAGGAACTGGCGCTGGACGCGACCATCCGCGCCACCGCCGACAACGCGGGCTGGCTCGACATCAAGATGCAGCCCGAGCGCAAGAACCGCATCAAGGTGCTGATGTTGCTCGACGTGGGCGGCACCATGGACGACCACATCGAGCGTACCGAGGAATTGTTTTCGGCCGCCAAGTCCGAATTCAAGAACATGGAATTCTTCTACTTCCACAACTGCGTCTACGACCACCTGTGGAAGAACAACCGCCGCCGCAACGCCGAGCGCTTCCCCACCTGGGACGTGCTGCGCAAATACACGCCGGACACAAAACTGATCTTCGTCGGCGACGCGACCATGAGTCCGTATGAAGTGCTACAGCCCGGCGGTTCTGTCGAATACAATAACGAGGAAGCGGGTGCCGAATGGCTGGCCCGCTTCGTCAATACCTTTCCGCACTTCGTGTGGCTCAATCCCGAGCCCGAAGGCGTTTGGCAATACCGCCAGTCGATTTCGGTCATCCGACAAATCATGAACAACCGCATGTTCCCCGTCACCCTGGAAGGGCTGGAACGCGCCATGCGGCTGTTATCGAAATAAGGGCCGCCCCATCCCCGCGGCCCCGATAGAAAGGAGCTGCATGCCCGACCTGCTGACCATCCTCACCAACCTCTCGTGGCCGGTGGCCATTACCCTGGCCTGGCTGGCCGGGGAATTCGGCCAACGCCTCACGGGACTGCCGCGCATTTCGTTCTACGGCCTGGTTGGTTTCGTTCTCGCCAGCACCCAGCTGGGCGCCCTCCCCCCGCCCGACGCCGGCCCCATCCTCGCGCTGGCGGACGTGGCCTTCGGTCTCATCCTGTTCGAGCTGGGCTACCGCATCAACGTGCGCTGGTTCGCCACCAATCCGTGGCTGGCGGTGAGCGGACTGGCCGAGGCGCTCGGCACCTTCGCGGCCGTGTATTTCACCGCCGTCGCCCTCGGCACCCAGCAGCTGACCGCCCTGATGCTCGCTTCGCTCGCCATGTCCACCTCGCCCGCGACGGTGGTGCGCATCGTGAACGAGCAACGCAGCTCCGGGCAGGTGACGGAGCGCGTGCTGCATCTGTCGGCCTTCAATTCGCTGCTGGCGGTGTTCGCCTTCAATCTCGTGCTCGGGTTCTGGATCTTCCATACCGCGAACAACCTCACCAGCGCCGTTCTCGATACCGTGGTGCGGCTGCTGTTGTCGGTGGTGCTGGGCGCAGTGTTCGGCGTGGTGGTGCCGGCCATGCTGCGCCAGCTCGGCAACATGGCGCATGACGCCACTGTGCTGTTCGCCATCGCCATCATCCTGCTGGTGTCGATCACCTTTACCAGTGGACTCTCGGCGGTCGCGGCGGCCCTGGCGTTCGGCCTCATGGCGCGCCACCGGCGGGTCGCGTTCAGCCAGGCGCAGCGCAATTTCGGCGTGCTTGGGGAACTGCTCACGGTGCTGCTGTTCGTGTACGCCGCTTCCTCGCTCGACTGGCGCAAGGTGGCCGCCGGCGGCGTGCTCGCGCTGGCCGTGGTCGGCGTGCGCCTGGTGGTCAAGACCCTGGGCGTGACCGTGTTCGCGCGCCTGTCCGGCATCACCTGGCGCAAGGGCGCGCTCACCGGGCTCGCGCTCACGCCGGTGTCGGTGTTCGTGATCCTGCTGCTGGAGCATGCGCGCCAGCGCGGCGTCGTCATGCTCGACGAATTGCGCGCCATGGCCGCCGTCACCATGCTGCTCGAAGTGTTCGGACCGATCATCATCCAGCGCGCCCTCATCTGGGCGCGCGAAGCGCCGGAGCAGAACCATGCCGCTTGAACCCTTTGCCCAATCCGAGACGCTGACCTTCGGCGTCGAGCTGGAACTGCAGCTGGTCAGCCTGTCCGACTTCGACCTGGCGGCGGCCAGCCCGGACCTGCTGCACCTGTTGAACCGCAAGCCCTTCCCCGGCAACGTCACGCCGGAGATCACGGAGAGCATGATCGAAATTAACTCGAGCGTGCATTCGCGCTACGGACCACTGCTGGCGCAATTGCAGGAAATCCGCGACACGCTGGTGGCCGGGGCCGACCGCCTCAACATCGGCATGTGCGGCGGCGGGACCCACCCGTTCCAGCACTGGTCCGAGCGCAAGATCTTCGAAAAGCCGCGCTTCCAGGAGTTGTCTTCGCTGTACGGCTACCTGGCCAAGCAGTTCACCGTGTTCGGGCAGCACGTGCACATCGGCTGCGCGTCCGGCGACGACGCGCTGTTCCTCCTGCATTCGCTGTCGCGCTATATCCCGCACTTCATCGCCCTGTCCGCATCCTCGCCTTATGTGCAGGGGCACGACAGCCTGTTCGAATCGGCGCGGCTGAACTCCGTGTTCGCGTTTCCGATGAGCGGGCGCGCCCCCTTCCTCCTGAACTGGCGCGAGTTCAACGAGGTCTTCTTCGCCAAGATGGAGCGCACCGGCATCATTCGCAGCATGAAGGACTTCTATTGGGACATCCGGCCCAAGCCGGAGTACGGCACCATCGAGCTGCGCGTGTGCGACACGCCGCTGACGGTGGAGCGGGCCGCCGCGCTGGCGGCCTATCTGCAGGCGCTGTGCCGCCATCTGCTGGAGCGGCGCGAGGCGGCGCCGGCCGAGGACGACTACCTGGTCTACAACTACAACCGCTTCCAAGCCTGCCGCTTCGGCCTGGACGGCATGGTGACCCTGCCCAAGACCTACCAGAACGTGCTGCTGCGCGACGACATCCTGGCCACGCTCAAGCTGATGGAGCCGCACGCCGAAGCGCTCGAGAGCACGGCCGCCCTGCGCCACCTGCGCCAGGCCGTGCACGGCGGCAGCGACGCCACCTGGCTGCGCAGCCAGTACAGCGACGAAGGCAGCCCCGAAGGCATGGTCCACGCCGCCATCCGCCGCTTCCGCGGCGAATAGAACGGCGCGGCCGCGCACCTCCGTCACCCCCGCGCACGCGGGGGCCCCTGGTAGGACGCAGCTGGAACGCATCGCATCAGAGGTCCCCGCTTCCGCGGGGATGACGGGTGGATCGGCCGTCAGCACATCCACCACTAGAAGCGGGTCAGGCGGGCGGCGCGCAGGAATTCGTCGAGGATGGGGGTGCAGTCGAGCAGCTCGGTGCCCTTGGCGCGGTGGAACTCGGGGTGCCATTGCAGGCCCATCACGAAGTCGGCCTTGCGGTAGCGGATCGCTTCAACGATGCCGTCCGGCTCCGAGATCGCTTCCACCGCCATGTCCCGCCCCAACTCCTTCACGGCCTGGTGGTGGATCGAGTTGACGATCGGCCGCTTCTCGTTCGGGAACATCTCGCCCAGGGACGAGCCGGGCGGAAAGCGGATCGGGTGGCGGTGGGCGTCGTAGTCCGTGTGCACGTGGGCGATGGCCTCCGGCACGTCGGTGGCGATGTCCTGGTACAGCGTGCCGCCGAAGGCCACGTTCAACAGCTGGCAGCCGCGGCAAATACCGAGCACCGGTTTGCCGGCGTTGATGAAGGCGTGCAGCAGCTCCAGCTCGTACAGGTCGCGCGCGCGGTCGCCGATCCATTCGGGCTGGGTCGGCGTTTCCGAATATGTCTGCGGCGAGACGTCCGCCCCGCCCTGCAGCACCAGCCCGTCCAGCTGGCGCGCGTAATGACGCAGGGTGATGTTGGACGGGTGCAGCAGCCCGCTCGTGTTCACGGTCGGAACCATGAACACCAGTACGTCGCGCGACATGACCCAGTGCGCGATCGACTCCTCCAGGTATTGCAGGTTTTTCGAGCGCAGCCCGGTCGCGCCCGGTTCGGGGTGGAAGATGCGGGCCGAAATCCCGATGCGCAGGGTGCGCCGCATGAACCGGCGGGCCATCTGGTCGCGCAGCGCGCGCCAGCGCGCCTGGAGCACCCGCCAGCCGAGCCCGAACGCGGTCTCGTCCTCGCGCTGGTAGCGCGGCGGCGCGTCCGGCGAACGCCGGTCGGGCACGCGGGGTGGCGGGGTCGGCTGATCCATGAATCCACTATACGGCGCTTCGCTGCGCCGTACGATTGGAGGATGTAACAAATTCTCAGGTCGGCAGCGACAGCAGCTTTTTCAAGGCGCCGGCCAGGTGGCGCTCCGCCACCGGCTTATCCAGCAGGCCGCGCACGCCCACCGAGCGCGCCCGGTCCGGGTCGTAGCCGAACGTGCCGCCCACCAGGAACACGACCGCCGTGCGGCGCGCGTTGGGCAGCGCCTTGATCGAGGCGCACAGGCCGTAGGGGTCGATATGCGGAGTCGAGGTATTGATCAAGACGACGGAAACCGCCGTTTCGTCGCACAAACGCAACGCCGCGGCGGCGCAATCGGTCCATTCCACCGCCCGCTTGCGTCCGCCCAGCAGGCGCGAGACGTGCTCGCGCAGGGTGCCGCCCGTGTCCACGATAAGCACGGCGCCGTCCGGCGGCTGCTGGCGCTGGGAGAGATACTGGGCGGGGTCGCTCAGGTCCAGATCCGGCCGCTGGCGGCGCCGCCGCTCGGGCACCACCGGCAGGCCGCGGCTGCTGCGCTGGGCGATGGCGTCGGCGCGCAGCTCCACCAGGCGCGCCAGCTCGGCCAGCAGGATCCGCATGTCCAGCGGGCGCTCCACGCAGGCGGCGCACAGCTCCGGCGGGGCTTCCCCGACTGCCAGCGCGGGCTGCATCGGCTCCGGATTGCAGGCCGCCAGCGCGGCCAGCGCCTCGATCCGGCTGCCGTTGGCGACGAACAGGTCGGGCTCCTGCAGCGAGTCCTCGTGCAGGGGCACATAGCCCGGACCGTGCGCCGGCGCCAGTTCGAGCATGGCCGCAATCTGGGCGTGCTCCGCCGGCTCGAAACCGATCAGGCGGACGGCAAACGGGTACTTGTCCTTGTCCATTTGTCCAATCTACTCAATCCTGGGCGCCGCAGCAAGCAGCGCAAACGGGCTGCCGGCGCTGGAAACTTTGTACAATACGGCGGTTTTTCCCCGCCCAACGGTAACCAAGACAGAATGGCAACCAGCAAAAAGACGTCCGAGTACAGCGAAGCTTCCATCCGGGTCCTCAAGGGCCTCGAACCCGTCAAGCAGCGGCCGGGCATGTACACCCGCACCGAAAACCCGCTGCACATCGTCCAGGAAGTGATCGACAACGCCTCCGACGAGGCGCTCGGCGGCCACTGCAAGACGATCGACGTTACCCTCAACGGCGACGGCTCCGTGACCGTGGAGGACGACGGCCGCGGCATCCCGGTCGGCCTGCACCCCGAGGAGGGCGTGCCCACCGTGGAGATCGTGTTTACCCGCCTGCACGCGGGCGGCAAGTTCGACAAGGGATCGGGCGGCGCCTACGCCTTCTCGGGCGGCCTGCACGGGGTCGGCGTATCGGTCACCAACGCGCTGTCGACCCGGCTGGAAATCACCGTCTGGCGCAAGGAGCCGGACGGCAGCGGCCTGCACAAGCTCGCGTTCGAGCACGGCGACCTGGTCGAGCCCCTGGCATCAAGCCCCGCCCCGCGCGACGGCAAGAAGTCCGGCACCCGCGTGACGGCCTGGCCGGACGCGAAGTACTTCGATTCGCCCACCATCTCGCTCACCGAGCTGCAGCGCCTGCTGCGCTCCAAGGCCGTGCTGCTGCCGGGCGTGACGGTCACCCTCACCAACGCCAAGAACGGCGACAAGCAGACCTGGCGCTACGACGACGGCCTGCGCGGCTACCTGGTCGAGGCCCTGGCCCAGTCCACCTCGGCCGAGCCCCTGATCCCCTTCTTCGAGGGCCAGCAGTACGCCAGCGGCGACAACGAGGGCTTCGCGGAAGGCGAAGGCGCGGCCTGGGTCGTGGCCTGGACCGAGGAAGGCGCCATCGTGCGCGAGTCCTACGTCAACCTGATTCCGACCCCGAACGGCGGCACCCACGAATCGGGCCTGCGCGAAGGCCTGTTCGGCGCCGTCAAGGGCTTCGCCGAGATGCACTCCCTGCTGCCCAAGGGCGTCAAGCTGCTGCCGGAGGACGTGTTCGCGCGCGTCTCCTTCGTCCTGTCGGCCAAGGTGCTGGACCCGCAGTTCCAGGGCCAGATCAAGGAGCGCCTCAATTCGCGCGACGCGGTGCGCCTGGTGTCGACCTTCTCCAAGCCGGCGCTGGAGCTGTGGCTGAACCAGCACGTCGAATACGGCAAGAAGCTGGCCGAACTGGTCATCAAGCAGGCCCAGTCGCGCATGCGCTCGGCCCAGAAGGTGGAGAAGAAGAAGTCTTCCGGCGTGGCCGTCCTGCCGGGCAAGCTGACCGACTGCGAGTCGTCCGACCTGACCCGCAACGAATTGTTCCTGGTGGAGGGCGACTCCGCCGGCGGCTCGGCCAAGATGGGCCGCGACAAGGAGTTCCAGGCCATCCTGCCCCTGCGCGGCAAGGTGCTCAACTCCTGGGAGACGGACCGCGACCGCCTGTACGCGAACAACGAGATCCACGACATCGCGGTGGCGATCGGGGTCGATCCGCACAACTTCGGCGACAACCCGGACCTGTCGGGCCTGCGCTACGGGAAGATCTGCATCCTGTCCGACGCGGACGTGGACGGCTCGCACATCCAGGTGCTGCTGCTGACCCTCTTCTTCAAGCACTTCCCGGCCCTGATCCAGCGCGGTCACGTGTGCGTGGCGCGTCCCCCGCTGTACCGCGTGGACGCGCCGGCGCGCGGCAAGAAGCCGATCCAGAAGCTGTACGCGCTGGACGACGGCGAATTGATCGCCATCGAGGACAAGCTGAAAAAGGACGGCCTGAAGGAAGGCGCCTGGACCATCAGCCGCTTCAAGGGCCTGGGCGAGATGAACGCCGAGCAGCTGTGGGAGACCACCATGAACCCGGACACGCGCCGCCTGCTGCCGGTGGCGCTGGGCGACTTCGCGCACACGGAAGCGGCCGCGCGCTTCAACATGCTGATGGGTAAAGGCGAAGCCGCCGCCCGCCGCGCATGGCTGGAAGAACACGGCAACGAAGCCGAAGCCGATATCTAACGCACCACGCGGTGAGAAAAAACAATGTCTGACCAAGCCAACCTGTTCGAACAAGCCGCCCTGCCCGACGACGGCGGCGAATCCCTGACCCTGTCCACCTTCGCGGAGCGCGCCTATCTGGATTACGCGATCTCGGTGGTCAAGGGCCGCGCCCTGCCCGACGTGTCGGACGGCCAGAAGCCGGTCCAGCGCCGCATCCTGTACTCGATGCACGAGCTGGGTCTGGGCGCCACCGCCAAGCCGCGCAAATCCGCCACCGTGGTGGGCGAGGTGCTGGGCAAGCTGCACCCGCACGGTGACCAGTCCGTGTACGACGCGCTGGTGCGCATGGCCCAGGACTTCTCGCTGCGCTATCCGCTGATCGACGGCCAGGGCAACTTCGGCTCGCGCGACGGCGACGGCGCGGCGGCGATGCGCTACACGGAAGCGCGCCTGACGCCGATCTCACGCCTGCTGCTCGACGAGATCGACATGGGCACGGTGGACTTCCAGCCGAACTACGACGGTTCGACCGAGGAGCCGCGCACCCTGCCGGCGCGCCTGCCGATGGTGCTGCTCAATGGCGCCTCCGGCATCGCGGTCGGCCTGGCCACCGAGATCCCTTCGCACAACCTGAAGGAAGTGGCCGCTGCCGCGGTGGCCCTGATCCGCAACCCGAAGGCGACCCACGCGGAGCTGATGGAACTGGTTCCGGGCCCGGACTTCCCGGGCGGCGGCCAGATCATCACCCCGGCTTCCGCCATCTCCGAGATGTACCAGGGCGGGCGCGGCTCGATGAAGGTGCGCGCCCGCTGGAAGATCGAGGAACTGGCGCGCGGCCAGTGGCAGGCGGTGGTCTATGAACTGCCACCGGGGACCTCGGCCCAGAAGGTGCTGGAGGAGATCGAGGAACTGACCAACCCGAAGGTCAAGCTCGGGAAGAAGGCCCTGCTGCCGGAGCAGCTGTCGATGAAGCAGCTGTTCCTGGGCTCCCTCGATTCCATCCGCGACGAATCCGGCCGCAACGCGCCGGTGCGCCTGGTGTTCGAGCCGAAGTCGAAGAACCAGGACCAGAACGAATTCATGACGATGCTGCTCGCGCACACGTCGCTGGAAACCTCGAGCTCGATCAACCTGGTGATGATCGGCGGCGACGGCCGCCCGCGCCAGAAGGGCCTGACCGAAATCCTGCAGGAGTGGGTCGACTACCGCTTCGTCACCGTGCGCCGCCGCACGGAATTCAAGCTGGGCAAAGTCAACGACCGCATCCACATCCTGGAAGGCCGCGAGACGGTTCTCCTGAACATCGACGAGGTCATCCACATCATCCGCAACTCGGACGAGCCGAAGGAGGCGCTGATCGCGCGCTTCAAGCTGTCCGACCGCCAGGCCGAGGACATCCTCGAGATCCGCCTGCGCCAGCTGGCCCGCCTGGAAGCGATCAAGATCCAGCAGGAGCTGGCCGAGCTGCGCAAGGAAAAAGAGGGGCTGGAAGACCTGCTGGAAAACCCGGCTTCCATGAAGCGCCTGATCATCAAGGAAATCGAGACCGACGCCAAGACCTACGGCGACGCCCGCCGTACCGTGATCGAGGAAGCGGAACGCGCGGTGCTGGAGCAGAAGGTGATCGACGAGCCGGTCACGGTCATCATCTCCGAGAAGGGCTGGGTGCGGGCGCGCACCGGCATCGGCCACGACTGGTCGCAGATCACCTTCAAGCCGGGCGACCAGATGCACGTGGCCTTCGAGTGCCGTTCCGTCGACACCCTGATCGGTTTCGGCGACAACGGCAAGACTTATTCCGTGCCGGTGGCGGCCCTGCCGGGCGCGCGCGGCGACGGCGTGCCGATCACCACCCTGGTCGACCTGTCCGGCGGCGTCAAGCTGCTGCACTATTACGCCGGCAAGGGCGACGTGACCCTGCTCATGGCTTCTTCGGCCGGCTACGGCTTCCTGGCCAAGGCGGCGGACATGGTGAGCCGCCTCAAGGGCGGCAAGTCCTTCATGACGCTGGACGACGGCGCCCTGCCGCTGGCGCCGCGCGTGGTGGCGGCCGAGGCGAGCGCGGTGGCCTGCCTGTCCGAGAAAGGTCGCCTGCTGGTGTTCGGCATGGACGAAATGAAGACCCTGTCCAACGGCGGCCGCGGCGTGATCCTGATGGAGCTGGAAGACAAGGAGAAGCTGCTGGCGGTGCAGCCGATCTCGCAGAAAGGTGTGACGGTGTCGGGCGCATGGGCGGGCAAGACGCGCGACGTGACCCTGAAAGCGAGCGACCTGCAGGCCCACATCGGCAAGCGCGCCCGCAAGGGCAAGCCGCTGGCTTCGAAGGTCCGCGCCCAAACCCTCGCCCCGATCGCCTGACCCCCGTCATCCCCGCGCACGCGGGGACCTCTGCGCTTCAGCTTTACCGACTGCGCATCGCACCCGGGGTCCCCGCGATGGCTAAAAGGCCCGCACCAACCCAAACGCCAGCCCACGCGCCGGCCGTCCCGCGGTGTCGCCGCGCGTACCGCTCCACGCGGCCCAGGCGCTCCACGCATCCACGTTCCAGGCGACACCGACACGCAGGTCGGTGCGTCCCGCCCCGGTGTAGCGCCCGTACGCATACCGTTCTTCCGTGCGCAGCCGCCCGGCATGCGCCGTGAGGTCCCAGGCGTCGGCCAGCGGCCAGGTGCCATTCACTTCGCCATACCAGGCATGCTCGCCCGAGCCGTAGTAGTGCGGCGAGTAATACACCCGCGCGCCGATGCGTTCGAGCGTCACGCCGGCGTAGGCTTCACCGTAATTCCAGGTCCCGCTCCCGCCATGAAAGACGGTGCGCGACAGCCCTGCTTCCCAGCTGACGGCGGCGTTCCAGCGTGCGGCATAGCCGCCGTAAAACTGGCCCAGCGCGTCCACCCCGCTATTGGCGAAGCGCGCCCGCGCCGCCGTGCCGCCGGCGTACCAGCCGCCATCGACATCATGGTTCACGCCCACCGACACGCTCGGCAGACCACCGCTATACGACAGCCCGCGCACCCGGTAGTCGGATGCGGCGCCGGCGGTGAACGTGGTCTGCGCGGCTGCCAGCGGCGCCGCGCACAGCATGAGGACGAGCGCGCAGGCCCTCACCGTGCGTGCGCTCCGGGAGCACCCGCCGCGCTGACCGCCAGCGGACAGCCGCACACGCAGCCCGGCGCCACCTGCCCGAGCGCGCCGCAGGCGTCCACCGGCTCGCCGGCACGGGCCGCGAGGTCGGCGCCGGGCCGTACCTCGCCCATCAGCGCCAGCAGCCCGCTGACCTGGGCCGCCGCGAACGACGCGCCGCTCAGGACGCCGAAACGCCCGCCCGGCAGCGGGGCGGGCACGTCCCGGCCCGGCGCCTGCATGGCCTTGCCCTTACGGTCGGACACGGCCAGGACGCCCGGCCAGGAAGCAGGAAAGCCGCCGTCCGCAAGTTGCGGATCGGCGGCCCCGACCACCCGGATGCTGCGCGCCAGCGCCGCATCCACCAGGCGCTGGAGCAGCTTGTCGGGCGGCCCCGTCAAGCTCAGGTTGATCACGTCCGGCTTGTGCAGGATCGCGAAGTTGAGCGCCTTGGCCAGACTGAAACTGTCGCAGCGCGCAGCTCCGTGCCGCTCGTCGCAGGCGCGCAGGGCCAGGATGTGGGCGTCCGGCGCCACGCCGCGGATGCCGATGCCGTTGTCGGCGCGGGCGGCGATGATCCCGGCGACGGCGGTGCCGTGCGCCTCGGCCGCATACGGCTGGCCGTCGATGAAGTTCTCGCGCGCGCTGACCTGGCCCGCAAGCTCGGGGTGGGTGGCGTCCACGCCGCTGTCGACCACCGCCACCGTCATCTTGCGCCCGGTGGCGATGCGATGCAGGTCGGCCAGGTGCCATTGGCTGGCGGTCGGCTGCACCAGATACAGCGGGTCGCCCCCGCCCAAGGTATGGAACTGGGTCACCGGCTGCGCCCATTCGACGCGCCGGTCGGCCGCCAGTGCCGCCGCCACGCGGGCCGGATCCTCGCCCGGCGCCAGGGTGAAGACGTAGCAGTCCACGCCGAGCACCGGCATCGGCCAGTCCGCGGCCAGGGTCAGGCGATGCCGCTTCGCGAGGTCGAGGGCCACCGCGCGCCTGGCCTGACGGCCGGGATCGGTGCGGTAGGCGCCGCCGTAATTGCCATCGGCCCGGTAATGCGGCGGCGGCAGGTGCAGCATGGCCATCACCTGCGGGGGCGGCCCCGGTTCGTCCGCGCGCGCAGCCTGGACCAACAGGAGCAACATGGCCAGCAGCAGAACTCTCATCGCGCCACCTGCAAGGATTCGGCCAGCTGCACCGCCGGTTCGGCGCGCAGGGCGCGGCGCACCTGCTCCACCTTGTCCGGGGCGACATGGACCAGCCAGGCGTGGGTCTCGGTCGGGCCGCCCACCACGCGCGCATCGTGATACTGCAGGATCGCCTGCAGGTGGCGGTCGCTGGTCTCGGGCCGGAAAATCACGATCAGGTTGGCTTCGGCCAGCGCCGGTTTCTCGCCCAGCAGGCGGTACTCCTGGTGCTGCTGCAGGCTGAAGGCGCCCAGCGCCAGCAGCAGCACGAACTGCGCCGCCAGCGCCCACGGCATCCATCCGCCGCGGCGCACGACGCGCGGCCGTTCCTCCAGCCGCGGCAGCAGGCGGGCGAGCGCCGCTTCCATGTCGGGCGCGGCCCCGGCGGCCGGCTGCACCGCCTTCAGCTTGCGCTGCCACAGCAGCTCCTCGGCGCACACGCCGCAGCTTTCCGCATGGTGTTCCACCAGCTGCTGCTCCTGCTCCGTCAACGCGCCGTCGAAGGCGAGCAGGCGCTGCACCCGCTGGTGCACCCCCACATCCAGTTCCACGACTTTCGCACTCATCTTTCCACCTCCAGGTCCCCGCCCAGTAGCGCACGCAGACGAAGACGCGCGTTGAACATGCGGGTTTTCACGGTATTGACGGGACACTCCATGATGGACGCGATCTCTTCGTACCCCATGTCGTGGTAGTACGCCAGGTTGACCACGGTGCGCTGGGCCAGCGGCAAGGCGTCCAGCGCCTGCGCCACCTGGGCCTGCAGCTGCTGGCGCGACAGCGCCCGCTCCGGCTCCAGGCGCGCATCGCCCGGTTCGTCGTCCGGCTCGGCGTCCACCGGTTCGTCATGCGCGGCCAAGGCCTTGAGCGCCTTGCGGTAGGCGATCGCGAAGATCCAGGTCGAGACCTTGCTGGTGTGGTTAAAGGTAGCCGCCTTCTGCCAGACCACCAGCATGGTGTCGTTGATGACCTCTTCGATCAGCGCACCGTCGCGCGACATCCGGTCCAGGAAGCGTGCCAGGCGCGGAAAATACGCGCGGTAGAGCTGAGCGAAGGCCGCGCGGTCGCCGCGCTCGGCTTGCGCCAGCAGCTTGACCTCGTTCGCTTCCGCCCGGCCCGCCCGCACTGCGGCGGTGGCGCTCTTCCAGCTTTCCAGCATCGCTTGCCCCGTTTGTACGGCGGTGTATTCCCGTTCCGGCCGAGAAGGTTCATGCCGATGTTAGCACCAAACGCATGAACCTTTTGCAAACGGGGCGGCATCTACCGCCACCGATCAACCGACCACTTGGGAGCACCATGAACTCTTCCTGCAAACACGCCGCGGCCGTGCTGTGCGCCGCGCTGCTGACCGCCTGCGGAGGCGGCGACCAAACCACCGCCATGCAGCCGGCGCCGGTGCGCACGGCGGCCATGTCGGGCAGTTCCGCCCAGCAGCTCACGGCGGCCGCCTACTACGACATGATCCAGCATATCTACGTCGCCTACTTCGGCCGGCCGGCCGATCCGGCCGGGCTGGACTTCTTTGCCAACGGCTATCTGGGCGCCGGCGCCGCCACCGAAATCCGCGGCGTGGCCGAGTCGTACGCCACCAACGCTGCGGTCGCCGCCCTGGTCGACGTGTTCGCCAACAGCGCCGAATCGGCCGCCCTTTACCCGGGAACGAACGAGGTGTTCATCAACGCCATCTACCGCAACCTGTTCAACCGCGACGCCGATCCGGACGGCCTGGCGTTCTGGGCCAACGCGATCAACAGCGGCGCCATGACGCGCGCCAACGCGGCGATCAGCATCATGGCCGGCGCCCAGAACGCGGACGCCACCATCATCAGCAAGAAGACCCAGGTTGCGGGCGCCTTCACGGCGGCCGTGAACACGGACCAGCGCAAGACAGCCTATTCCGGACTGGACGCGAACGCCACCGTGCGCACCATGCTCGCCACCGTCACGGACGGCACCGACGTGGCCGCATTCGGCGGTACGATCGAGTCGACCTTGACCGCGCTGACCGGCGGCAGCGGCGCCCCGGACTACTATGCCGCGGTCGGACCGATCATCCAGAGCCGCTGCGTCGGCTGCCATTCGGCCAACCCCACCATTCCCGGCTACAGCTCGGCCCCGCTGGGCATCACCTTCGACAACTCGACCCAGATTCACAACCAGGCCAGCGATATCTACAACGTGGTGGTCAGCAGATTCATGCCGTTCGGGAACCGGACCGGGATGACGGACGCCGAGCGCCAAGCCGTTGCGACCTGGTTCGAGCACGGAGCATCGTGATGCGCGCTGCCGCCACCCTCGCCTGGTTCATGTGCGCCGCCGCCCAGGCCGCGACTGTCGGCGCCCAAGCGCCCGCGTTCACGCTCGAAGGCCGCAGCGGCCCGGTCGCGCTGGCCGATTTCAAGGGCAAAACTGTCTATCTCGATTTCTGGGCCTCCTGGTGCGGGCCGTGCAAACGCTCCTTCCCGTGGATGGCGGGGCTGCAACAGCGCTATGGCGCCGCCGGCCTGCAGGTGGTGGCCGTCAACGTCGATGCCCAGCGCGCCGACGCCGAGCGCTTCCTGGCCGCGAACCCGGCCCCGTTCGCGGTCGCCTTCGACCACGGCGGCGCCACCCCGCGCCAGTACGCCATCAAGGGCATGCCGAGCAGCGTGCTGGTCGGACCGGACGGTAAGGTCCTGTACCAGCATGCCGGCTTCAACGACGACAGCGCAGCCGAAATCGAAGACCGGATTCGCGCCGCGCTGGCGCAGAAGGGCCAGCCATGAGACTCGGCCTCCTGCTCGCCGCCGGCCTGTTGGCTGGGTGCGCGCCGCTCAAGCCGGTCCAGCCCTGGGAAAAAGGCGAACTGGCGCGCCCGCAGATGACCTTCGACACCGACCGCCTCGGCAGCGCCTACGCCGAGCACACCTACAGCAGCAAGGAAGGCGCGGCGGGCGGCGCCGGCGTGGGAGGGGGTGGCTGTGGCTGCAATTAAGCATTCGGACGCCATCCTGCTCGCGGCCCTGGCCCTGCCCGGCGTGGCCCTGGCCGAGAACCCGCCTGAACAGGCCTCGCTGTCGGTCAGCTACCTCGATTACCGCGACTGGCAGCAGAATCTGGACCGCATCGGCGTGCGCTCGCCGTCCGTCGAACTGGTGTTGCCGCTGGCGGGCAAGTGGGCGGTGCGCGGTGCGCTGGTGTCGGACACGATCTCCGGTGCGTCGACGCGCTACCACACGGCGGTCTCCGGCGCCTCGCACTTCAAGGAAAAGCGCAACGCGGGCGACCTGTCCATCACGCGCTACTTCGCGCGCGCCAGCCTGACGGTGGACGCCGGGCGCTCGGGCGAGAACGATTACGTGTCGCGCTTCGCTTCGGTGCGCGGCACCGTCTCGAGCGCGGACAACAACACCACCTGGCTGGCCGGCATCGGGGTGGCGAACGACACCATCAACCCCGTCAACCTGATCGTCGAGAACGAACGCAAGCATAGCACCGAGCTGATGGCGGGCGTGACGCAGGTGCTCACCCAGCGCGACCTGGCCCAGGCGGTGCTGACCCACGTGCGCGGACGCGGCTATTTTTCGATGCCCTACAAGTACGTGGACCAGCGCCCGCGCGAGCACGACCAGGACACCATCCTCCTGCGCTGGAACCACGCCTTCGGCCAACATGGCGTGGCCAGCCGCGCCAGCTACCGCTACTACAGGGACAGCTATGGCGTGCGCGCCCATACCTGGCAGGAGGAAGTCGTCACGCCCCTGTCCAACGGCTGGACGCTGACACCGCTGGCGCGGGTCTACTCCCAGTCGGCGGCCGACTTCTACTTCGATCCCGTGTACGACCGCCGCCTCGGCCCGCCTTTCCCGCCCGGTTTCAGCTTTTCGGACCAGCGTCCACGCACCGCGGACCCGCGCCTGGCGGCGTTTGGCGCACTCAGCCTGGGACTCAAGGTGGAAAAGGAAATCGGGCGCAACGCCAGCATCGACCTGCGCTACGAGCGTTACCGCCAGCGCGGCGCGTGGCGCCTGTTCGGCACGGGCAGCCCCGGGCTGCTCGATTTCGAAGCGCGCAGCATCGTGCTAGGCTTGACGGTACGATGGTGACCCAGCCCGTGTACGCGGTCCGTTTCGCCGCCATGGCGTCCGACTGCGAAGTGATGCTGCCCGCTCCCGACCGCGCCGCGGCGGAGCGGCTGGCCCGCTGCGCCATCGACGAAGTGCGGCGCATCGAAACCAAGTACTCGCGCTACCGGCCCGATTCCATCGTCTCGCGCATTGGCGCCGCGGCCGGCCGCGAGTGGGTGGCGCTCGACGCGGAGACGGCCGGCCTGCTGGGCTACGCGGACGCGCTGTTCCAATCGAGCGGCGGCCGGTTCGACATCACCTCCGGCGTGCTGCGCCGCGCCTGGGACTTCCGCGCCGCGCGCGTGCCGGACGACGCCGAACTGGCGCCGCTGCTGGAATTGATCGGCTGGGACCAGGTGCAACGCCGTCCCGACGCCGTGCGCTTGCCGCGCGCGGGAATGGAGCTGGACTTCGGCGGCTTCGGCAAGGAATACGCGGCCGACCGGGCCGCGGCCATGCTGGCGGCCCAGGGCGTGCGGCACGGCTATGTGAACCTGGGTGGCGATCTGCGCGCGCTCGGCCCGCAGCCGGACGGCAGCCCGTGGCGGATCGGCATCCAGGACCCGCGCGACGCCGACGGCATCATCGCCAGCCTGCCGCTGGCGAGCGGCGCCCTAGCCACCAGCGGCGACTACGAACGCTTCATGGAAGTGGACGGGCAGCGCCACTGCCACATTCTCGATCCGCGCACGGGCCGGTCCTGCGGCCACTGGCGTTCGGTGAGCGTCTTGGCCCCGTTGACGGTGGCCGCGGGCAGTTACACCACGATCGCCATGCTCAAGGGCGAGGCCGGGCTGGATTTTCTGGATGGCTGCGGCCTGGCCTACCTCGCCATCGACCGCCACGGCCAGGTGTTCAAGCGCGAAGCGGACTGACCGTGCGCCCGGCGCGGTAAATTGCCGCCACCGCCAGCGGCACCAGCATGGGATACAGCCCCCACACCGCCCGGCCATCGACGCGCACGCACAAGGCGGCGTACAACGGGGGCAGCGCCATCAGCACCAGAAGCGAGCGCAGGGCGCCGAATTGGGCCGGCAGGCGCCGCCATCCGAGCACCGCCAGGGGAACAACCAGCACCGCCGTGAGCGCGATCGAGGCGAGCGATTTCAGGTCCGTCAGCGCGCCGAACACCTGGCCGAGATGCGGCGTCCAGTGATACGGCGCCAGCCCCGGCACCAGATACCAGCGCACGAACACCAGCCAGGCGGCGCAGGCGGCAAGCAAGGCCGCTGCCGGTCCTGCCCGCAGCGTCCTGCTCAGGAGCAGCCAGATCGCGAGGACGATGTTCTCCTCGCGGATCGCGGTGGCGACCAGCACGGTCCCCGCCATCAGGGCCGGCCGCCGCGTCACCAGGGCGAACACGAACACGCTGCGCGCCAGCAGGGAGGCCGGATCGACCAGCAGGTATGGGGCGTACCAGAAGGTGCAAAAGTTCACCACGCCCAGCACGCCGGCCAGCACGGCCGCGCGCTGCGTGCCGAACATGTGGAACGCGGCCGCCGCCATGGCGGAGCCCGCGCCCAGGATGCTCAGGAAATTCACCGTCGCGAAGGTCGCGCGCAGGTCGAAGGGCAGCCAGGCGACCAGCGCCGGCACGGCGATCCGATACGGAAATGGTGGCGTCAGCTGGGCCACGCCGAGCTCGCCGCGCAGGTAGCGCGCCGTGTCGAAGTAGGCTTGCGAGTCTTCGACGGTGCCGCCCCAGCGCCACCACATCAGGCCAAGGGCGGCGGCGACGAGCAGCGGGAGGTAGGCGGCCAGCCCGACGGCTGGGAAAGCAGGGGCATTTTTGCTGAGGCTCATTGCAACAATGATAATGCACCGAGATGTGCTGCTGCAACAATACTCAGCTTGACGCCCGCCGTCTCACACGGATTACTTCGATGCAGCCTTCTTGAGGTCGGCCGCGGCTTCAGCTTTCTTCTCCTGGGCCTTGGCGTGGGCGACGGCCTTGTCGCCGCTGGCCTCGACGGCGGCTTTGGCTGCCTTTTCGTCGGCCTTGGCGATGGTCTTGGCGGCCTTTTCGTCAGCCTTGGCCATCTTCTTCTCGGCCTTGGCCTCGGCCTTCATCTTGTCCTCGGCGTCGGCCTTGGCGACCTTCTCGTTGGCGTCGACGTGGGCCTTGGCCTGCTTGGACTTGGCCTTTTCCTTCTTCTCCTCGGCCTTGGTGGCGGCCTTGGCGGCCTGGTCGTCGGCCTTGGCGACTTCCTTCATCTCCTTGGCTTCGGCTTTCTCGACCTTTTTCTCCGCCTTGGCCTGGTCCTTGGCGTCGACGGCCGGCGGCGTCTGGGCAAAGGCGGCGGTTGCGAACAGGCCGGCGATCATGGTGGCGAGCAGTTTGGTCATGGTTTTCCCTTTTATGTGCAGTGAACAGGTGAACCCGCCCCGCTTGGGCAGGGCGTGAAGCGTCCAAGCTTAGGTGCTCGTCAATTGCCGAGTCTGTACGCCATTTAACGAACGCAAGCCGGCCTCTAGACGGCCGCGATACGTTCAGCAGGCTTGGTATGAAGGCTGGCCGCACATCGGCCGAGCTTCCCGGCAGATGGAGCACACCAGTTCCTATGAAAAAAGTCGGATTTGCTCTCGGCTTTTAGGGTGTGCTAAATTTGCATAACTTATTGTTTTTACAAGGCACTGGATGTCGCAACCTCGCTTCTTCGGAGATTTGGCGGAAATGAAAGCGACAATTCGGGTGCCTAAAGATTGTTAGCCGTTTGATGAACCTCCGAAACGAAAAACTTGTGCTTGAACTTCGAGAGGTCGCTGGTTATGTCCGCGCGAAGGGCGCTGCTGCCGTTTATTCGGAGTTTGCGGCGCAAGTTGAGTCAGTCGCAAATGCTATTGAAATGAATCGTTCCAATCCGGCCGCTTGGCTAAGGGCAGTGGTCGTTCGGAAATGGGCTAAATACACTTGGTGTGCTCCAACCTGCGAAATGGACGATTTCTTGGCCGGCCACCCAAAAGCACTTGAACTTGGAAATTCGATATATGCTGCACTTTGACCTATTGCCTAACCATCAGCTCCAGCGGACGCGCTACAGCGGACTGCGCCAGCTTCCGCGCGCCGCTGAGCAAACACGTTAGGCCCGCTCGGAGACATCAATGGAAGCTGCACTCTGGGGACTTTTGGGCACAATTGCCGGCGCTGCCGCAAGCATCGCTACTACCGTAATTGCCTCAAGAAACGCCGCTAGCCTGCAATCTGCATCGGCAAGGATAGAACGCGAAGAGAAGGCCAGAGCGTTTCAGCGCGACACTATCATTGAGCTACAAGACGCCGTTCACGACGAGTTACGGGCTGTTGCTCTGGTCTATATGGCGGATGAGGCTGCTTACCGGGAAACGCATACGTGGGGAAGAAAGATGCTTGGTGAGGAGCTGAATAACAAAGTCCATCTAGCGGGTAGACGCACGCTTCTGCTTTCGGAACGAATCGCTGACGATTCGCTTCGCGAACACCTTAAGTCTCTGCGTGACCTGCTCAACCAAGTACAGATGGCTCGCGATCCTGCTGTCGCGGGACTGGCGCATATGGCAGCAATGGATACGGGCACGTTGGTCATGGAGCACATTGGCACGGTGCTCCGCTCGCTGTACTCGGACGGCGGGCCTAACAATTCATTCAAGCCGACGCCGCTTCGCGGCGCGGCTTAATTCAGGCGTTAGGGTTATTGGTCAACAAGATAAAAGAGGAGCGCCATGGCAACTGCGAAGAAAACCAAGACGAAGTCTGGGCGTGCACGTAAAGGCGCTACCGAAGAAACGGGGAAGCGCCAGAATATCCGACGACCGTATCCTCGACTGCCGCTTGAGAAAGCTTTGAGCGTGGTGGCCGCAATTAAGACGAAAAACGGCGGAAATCCGCTCTCGCCCGCCCTGGTTGCGGAATACTGTGGCGTGTCGGTTACGAATAGCGATTTCGTTTACCTTCTTGCATCAACGTCACAATTTGGACTGACAACAGGAACAACGCGGTCTGAGGCGATCGCTCTTACTGACCTTGGACGACAACTTGCATATGCAGGATCGCATTCTGAGGAAGAATTGCTCAAGAAGCAGGCGTTCCTCTCCGTGGATATCTTCAAGCGTGTTCTCGAGCATTATCGAGGAAGTCAATTACCCGAACTGAAGTATCTTGGAAACACCCTTAAGAATCAGTTCGGCTTGCCCGAACCGTTGCACGATGAGTTCTCAAGAGTGTTCCGAGAAAACACTCAGTACCTGAAGCTCACGAGTTTCGAAGGCGACGCGGCTGGAGGAACATCCGAGGATATTGAGCAAGCCAATGACGGCTCCGCGTCGGTAGTAATTGGTCAACCAAAGCGAAAGACTGGTCAAGTTTGTTTCGTAATCATGCCGTTCAACGAGCGAAGCAGCTTGTATTCGAAAGGTTTCTTCACGGAGGTTCTCAATAGCCTCATTATTCCGGCCGCGACTGAAGCAGGTTTCGAAGTGCGTACGGCAAACCGGCAGGGTACGGAGATTATTCACTCCACGATTGTCAACGAGGTAATGGAGGCTGACTTAGCCATTTGCGACCTTACTGAGCACAATCCAAACGTACTTTTTGAACTTGGGATGCGGCTGGCAAACGAGAAGCCGGTTGCTTTGATCCACGCTGAAGGCACCGATCGTGTTTTCGACGTCGACAACGTACTTAGGGTTCTTCCTTACAGCCCAAATTTGTGGAGAACGACCTTGGAAAAAGACATTCCGTCGCTAAGGGAACACGTTACTGCAACGTGGGAGAACCGCGGAAAGTCGGAGACATATATCGGGGTACTTAGGAAGCTGCGCACAGCGAAATGAATCCAAGCGACCCTAAAAATTCATTCAACACGCACGCGCTAGAGCGCGCCGGTTAATTCAGACGTTAGACGCCAGAAAGCACGACTGTGGATTTAAAAGACCTGACCTGATCGGCAAATTTGTTACCACCGGGATGGTTAGGCTTCGGTTAAGCAGCCTGCATTTGGCGCCGCTGGCGGCCCACTGAGGCCGGGGTGCGGTTGCCAAGAGCAGAATGCGGTCGCTCATTGTTATAGAAATGCCGCCATTTCTCAATGATGAGTTTGGCTTCCTGGCGGCTGCCAAACCATT